>Ga0247833_1003223_pt1 | contig 22117 bp, 22 predicted proteins | sample LaCruzMarch2015__7_FD_187117 | JGI IMG/M metagenome (GOLD analysis project Ga0247833, IMG submission 187117) | Freshwater microbial communities from meromictic Lake La Cruz, Castile-La Mancha, Spain - LaCruzMarch2015_8m | ecosystem: Environmental > Aquatic > Freshwater > Lake | place: Spain... | reverse complement strand
TCCCTATCCCTTGTGTCTTGACACACAAGTTTGCTAACGGCAACACTCTGGCCGCAATTGTAATGGCAATCGATTTACTGTATAAATACAGTGGAAGTCAACAAGGACCGTCTCCACGATTTTCAAGTGAGCAATAATGTGTGTCCTGACACAAGGGATAAGTGCTAAATTGTAGTGAGTCTGTCGATGAAATCGTCGACGTCATTGTCGTCACCGAAGGGATGAAACTTAATCGTCGTCATAGTCGTCGGATTGTCCTCCGTGTTGGCGTATCCTAATCCGTCCGTCATGTGATATATGGCGACTACACCGGTGAATGGTTTGTGAAACAACAACGATTTTTTCTTTCTCTTTTCTGTGGGGGCGCGCCAGTTCTTTTTCTCTCTCTTTTCTGTGGGCATAGCAGTGGCATACGTACGTATGACTTCAGCTATGACCAACCAAAAAACCAGTCTGCCATACCGAAATCATACGTATGTATGACAACGCTATGACACGATATTGGAGGCAAAGATCCTATTCTTCAGTCATACATATGCCATACGAGAAAATTCGAGGCGAAGCTCCTATAGGCGTCAGGTTTGGGAGAATTTTGTCATAGCCACGTCATACGGAAAATATTCGAGGCGAAGATCCTATAAAAAAAGACTCTGCCATACCTAAGTTATACGTACGTATGACTAACCTATGACAACACTTTTTAGAACGGTGAGGAGCATCCGCATTGTTGTTGCGCTGAACCCGCCTCGGAGTCGTTTTAAACTCAGCGTCTCAGCGGGAAGCCAAAAGAGGACAATCCACGAACCGGAAGGGAGAAATGAGTCGCGCTTCTCATCAATAAGCAAAAAATAGTAAAAGAAATCTAAACGTCACTTACCGTTAAGTATTTTTTATCATTATTCGGACGAATCGTGTTTCTATTTGGACAAAAAAACCAAACAAACTGTTCGGGCTTTCGGACGCTGTGTCCAAAACGACTCCTCGTCTCGTCTTCCCGCCGCGACTTCTTTCCTCGTCTCCTTATTTTTTCATCGAATCTTTCAATCTTTCCGCCATTCTTGTGTACCCAATGCGACGTTTTATTGATCGTATGCCCAAAAATCGAAGCAGACGAAGAGTAACGATGAAGCCAACTGATGACTTGACGCAAAACAATGGCGACCGTCGAAAAGTCTTGGGCGTCACTGCACTCGTCCTCGTCGTGGGATGTGGAGTGGTAGTAGTGAGTCGGAGCAATGAAAATACTACTTCTGACATTGTAGACGAATCATCGACAGGGCTCCGTCGCTCAACGACAAGATTGCTTCAATTTGAACTCGATTTGTCTGAAGCAATGATTGCCGCCGGGCTACTTACCGCCAGTCCGACCACTGACATGCCATCAATCTCTCCAGCTCCGAGTATCTCTGGTATGCCATCAATCTCTTCAGCACCGAGAAAGTCTGGCATGCCATCAATATCTCCAGCACCGAGTAGCATGTCCACTACTTGGCTTGATGTATTTAGCAAGTTAAGTATTCCGGAGCCCCCCACTGCATCTCCATCGAGTCAAATGGACGTGCTGGGAAACATGATAACGACATGGAGGAAGACGACAGCTCCGACAATAGCTCCGACGCCTGATCCAACATCGGACAACGTAGACGATGACAACGTAGACGATGACAATGGTGACGAAGACAACGATGACGATGACGATGACAACAAGCCAACAGGGTCTTTCCGCTTGAAAATGTATTGGCAAGATAGCTACAACTGGCAGGATTATACCGAGGATCCAAAGTATTGCATGGAATGTAGTGGCAGCTGTCGAGAAGGTCAGGAGATTCGAATTATGAGGTGTGGTGGAGACAAATTTGTTGCTGTTGGCAATACAATTCGTCCATCCAGTGATACTTCACTCTGCTTCACCGTCATGGGCTACTCAACCGCAAAGGATACTGATGGTGATGCAATCACTACGCCAATTGAACTCAAAGATTGCAATGGTGATTCTGATCAAGAATTTGATGGCTTTCAAAGCAATGGAGGGTTCGAACTAAGACCAAAGAATCGTGGAGACCGTTGTTTGGGCACTAATCATCATCCAAAGTCGAGTGAGAAGGTACATCCGAAATCCTGCAGCCAGGGAAGGGGTGATACTACGTCTGAATGGGAAACATATTGAAGAGGTTTGAGTGCTGCCATGCTCATATATTTATGTAATGTAAGACCTTTGTTCTCCGAGAAAGATATTGTAAAGATGCTAGAAGTGTACAGTATAAGTTAAGTTTAATGTTCTAATCACTCATACATCCAGAAAAAATCTTTGGTCTACTCCAGATAAGAAAGACACAAATTGCAGCTAATACTACTATTTCTCTAATATGATGCATCCAAACTTGTCAATGTTGTCCAAGATAGCGAGCTCCTCTGATGGCGACTTGGCTCTTGGGGATATCTACTACAGTCTCTCTGATGTCACACCACTGTCAAGCCACGTTGATGAGCATCATCATACAACCAAGCAAACTTTGTATCTGAGCGATGAGTCAACAATGCTGTTGCCGGTGACGGCTGGTCAACGCCTCGCATTCGGTGGCTGGTTTCATGAGCCATCCCAAGAGTATCGTGGAATGACAGTTTTTTGCAGAGCATCATGATGCTGGATTAACATTTGGGTGCAGCAAAAAGGCTAACGTTTCTTTTTCCTGTTGAAGGTAAACGAGATTAGTTTATGACACAATATTTCTCTACCTAATATGAAATGCAAGAGGGTTCAGACAGTAGGTATTGTCATATTTCAATACAGTCAGGGACACAGTACATCGAGAATCTAAGGTCCGTAATCAAAATTTGGATCATTGCAATACTTGAGGAATTGTCCAGGAACCATCTTTCGTGCCTCTCCAGGAATTTGCCAACCGATGGACAAATAGTCCTCCAGTGGACCCTCTTTCATGAGAGCCTTTTTCCGGTCAAAAATCAAAAGACGATAAATTAGTACGTGCATCCTGATAGTTAGGCATTTCACGAAAGACTCACCTCATAATAATATAGCTCGTTAGCAACAAGGTCAATCGGTTTCGACTTCTGCTCGGGATACTTGTCGTATTCTGTAGTGCTCGACACCCAGAGAAACACTTCACACATCTTTACAAGATCCTTACGAAATGAAGTTGTGCTGAGTGAGAATTGACCTTGGTCATCTGATGCAATCCAAAAGGTGTAAGTTCCATTTTTAGGAGGTACGATGAATCCCTTCAATCGAACACCGTAGTTATCAACATCTAAATTTGTGATTGGGTCCTTTCTATTTGGTGGGACCTCTAAAAACGCAGAATTGTTAACTATCATATCTGGTGGTTTCTGAAAGTTGTTTGTTTCACTTATCAGGCTTGCGATTGTTAATCCCTGTATATTCCACCAATACTCGGTCAACGTTCCCACTGACATCACACATTTGAATGGCATTGTTGGGGCTGACGTGGGTGATTTGGTTGGAGATATTGTTGGAATTGATGTTGGTGATTTGGTTGGAGATATTGTTGGGGCTGACGTGGGCGATTTGGTTGGACAAGATTTATGCGCTGCATTTTTAAAGCAGCAGAAGGGCAATCCTCCTGGCACCCCTGGTACAGGTATAGGGGCAGGTTCAGGAGCTCGAAGAACAGAAGTAGGGGCAGTAGGAGGAGGAATAAAAGGATTGTCGTTGATAATAGCCATGTTCGGCAGATCAGGATTTGGCCTTGGTTCTGAAATCGGGGCTCGTGGTGTAGGCGGCCGGAATATAGGGGTATACGGTGCAGGTCTGGTGTAATATGGCTTTGGGATGAGCATTGGAGGTCTCTCATAAAGAGGTGCAGGTCGAGTGTATGGCCTTGGGATAAGTCCGAGTGGTTTTGGCTTCGATTCATCCTTCTTTTTCTTATTTTTGTGGCCTTCGCTCATCTTATCCTGACGGGAGGCAAGAGATTAGTTTTGTGGAGAGTAAATACAGCTAGCAATGAATGGTACATAACACACTTACTTTCGTATCAGATGTATCCTTCTTCTGTTTCTTCTTTTTCTTTTCCCTATTGCTCTTCTCAATTTCCTGTGGATTTTAACGGGGCAAATCATTGTGAGGTTCATTCCTGTAAGAGAAGAGACGACAAGGGCAGCACAATATCTCGTTAAAATTTCACTCTTACCTCCTCTTTGTCCGCAACCTTGTTTCCTTCATTGTTTTTACCTCGATTCTTCTTCTTCCGCTTGTCTTCCAACTTGTACTCCACCGGAGGACGATTCCTGGCGCGTGGCTGTCGCCTTCTACGAGATCCTTTATCCTTGTCGTCATCGTCGTCGTCTTTGTTCCTCTTACGCGTTTGCTCGTTTATGCGCTTGTTCTGTTTATGGATGCTATCATCACCCCTACTATCATTATTTTTTGCCAGCGCGAAGAATGATGATGAATTCTGAGGAGTGAAGAACGAAAGCTGCACGAGCATTGCAACAATTGCAATTATCATGATTGACTTCGACGACATCATAATTATTTGGCGTCTCCTTTGTGGTTAAAAAATATTTGAGCACTCAATCCCGATTGCGGGAACAAGAAGATAAAAGAATCTTCTTTGTCAGCTTTCATATTATGTACAGTCCTGCGGGACCCCACCAGGTTCTAGTGGTGCCGTCCGTGCCGATGTTGATCTCTCGCTTCTCATCAGGTTGGTCGTAAGCAGAAATGAGAAGATAAAATGATTCAAACTGCTCGGCTCGATCAGAGCCGAGAGTCTATTGATTGAAGCAGCGAATGAACGAAGGATTCTCCCTCGAAACCTCGAAGTTCTTCTCTGGATTATAGACTTAAATAATCACGTCGAAAAGAGTCAAAGCCAAGGAAAAAAGTTAGTTCCAATGCTCATCAATATTTTAATCGCGGGTTGTGCTTGCCTCCAAGTGTTAGTTGCTGCGAATGAACAATCCGCTAATAATAACAACAAACCTCGTGACGACAAGGATCTCAAATTGCGGTCTCGCAATCTCAATCATTACACTCGACGACCTACTCGAAGACCAACAAAGAAACCTACACATCGACCAACTCGACGCAATGGGAACATATTCAATAATGACGACGCTGGTAGCGCAGAAGATTCGTTCCGTCTTAAACTATATTGGCAAAGCAGTTATAGATGGCAGAACCTAAGCACTGATCCACGTTTCTGCATGCGTAAGTTATTGTATCTATTTTGTACTCAACACTATCGATACATTGTTTATGTATATGTATTCTTATATCACAATTATATCATTTATTCAGAATGTGACGGAGGCAGCTGTCGACAGGGTGATAACATTCTAATTCAGAGATGTGGATCGTCCATTACTCAACAGTTTGTCGCCAGCGGACTTACAATTCGACCTGCTAGTGATACTACGCTTTGTTTCACAATCATGGGCTATAGTAGTGCCAGGGATACGGATGGTAACATCATCACAGAGCCTATCCAACTTCAAGATTGCAATGGCAATTCCGATCAAGAATTTGATGGTTATCGAAGCAATGGACAGTTTGAATTAACACCCAAGAATCGGGGTGATCGGTGTTTAGGCACGGCTCATCATCCAAAGTCAAGTGAGAAGGTACATCCAAAGTCCTGTTATGGTGGACGGCGAGCTACGACTGCGTTTTGGGTTACTTATTGAGTCGAGAATTGTATCATGTTTTTATGGTGTGACTTATTTTCATAATTTGTTGTCTTGGCTGGAGAAAGACTACATGTACGGAAATCAAAATGAGTATTGGTATGATGAAGTAGTTTATATAATATAGGTTTTTGTGTTTAATACGCAGTCCAATTCGATGTGTTATCATCTCGTGCCCAGTCACATAAGTTCGGATATACCTTCTCATACTCTTTCGGATGATGAAACTGTCCTAAACAACGTTCCTCAATTCGACTGATTGGATGTAATTCAAACTTCTTACTACTTTTATCATATCCAACAAATTGTTGATTTACATGATCATTACATAATTGTAATTGTATTGGTTCAGTTATCGGTCGGCCATCATTATCCTCTGCCATGTCATAACTCATAACAGTGAAACATAATGTTGTATCCATCTTCGGTCGAAGTGTCTTGTCCTCGAAAGCAATAAATTGCTGATCCATAGCTGATTCGTTGCATTTCTTAACGTATATGACATTAGTCGCAAAGCATAAATTATCACCACTACATTCCATACAATATAATGGATCTTTATACACAGGTTTGTCCTCTGCACCTGAAGTCCAGTTGGATGTATCATCCCAGTACATTTTAAGTCGGAATGAGGAAGAAGACTGCTGCGTTGCTGATGTAGTTGTAGCAGTTGTCATCGAAGAAGTAGTAGTAGCAGTCGTTGTTGTCGCAGCCATCGTTGTAGTAGCAGCCGTTGACATTGTCGCTATTGTTGTCGTCGTCGTCGTCGTCGTCAGCTGCTGAAACGGAGCCATGGTAGGTTTGAATGAAGTAGGACTAATCGTTACCGGTGTTTTGGTAATAGGTGATGCCGAGATGGGCATTACCACAGGAGAGTCAGTAGTAGGAATATACGTGATTGGGTAAAGAGTTGGCGGCGTGTCAGCAGTAGGACTAGCTGTGATTGGGTAAAGAGTTGGTACAACTGTTGGACTATCAGTAATTGGATCGAGAGTGGGTGATGATGTTGGACTTGGTGTGGGATCTACCGTGGCCACTATTAGATTAGGATTGGCATATGTTGCCGACGTCGTTGCCGTTGTTGTTAAAGTCGCTCCTGCAGACATTGACAGTGATATGGACTCATCAATCTTTGTTAATGAAGTCGTACCCATACGAGTAGGTGTAGTCGTCGGTCTCTTCCTTCTACTACGTCGTGTGGGTTTGACAGTTGGTACACCTTCCTGTTTCTCTTGCTTCTGCTGCTGCTGTGAATTCATCATCAGTGCATCCACACGTTCACTTGCAGCCATCACTTGTTGATTCACTGTATCCACACCAATATTTTTTCCACCACCTCCGACTAAGGATGAGTCCACCAAGATGCTATTTTCAATTGATGATATTATCACAGTAGCACCATCCTCATCCCCCCTTGCTACTGCTGATGATGCAGTAGCATTCGACGTTGTGACCCCCACAATGACACCACTGGCAGTCGTAACAAGTAAACAAAAGGCACCCACATACATCAATTTACAACGTTGTTGATCAGCGCTACTACTTGGTGCTTGATCCCATGGGATTGGAACCTCATCACGTGATGATACTACAACTTGTGATGATTCACGTGCGTAATAGTCAAGCATGGACTCGTCATTATAATTGTTATTATTATTGCTGTCGTCGTCATTGTTGATGAATGATGATGTATCTCCAGCTGCTGCTGATGAGTCTTGGCCAGAACGACCCCCTTCTTCGTTGGACAATGAATCTGATTGGGAAAGCATTTGATCGGGTGTGGTTTAATCCTACGCCTGTGGTCCGATGCCGTGAGTATTCTAGGGAGGAGACGTGTCAAGTAGGGGTGAGGCGCGGACGACAATGGGCGGGAGAGCATGCACAGAAATTTACGTATTACATACTACAAAATCTTCAGCGTTAACAGTGTGTGGTCGTATCTAGAATACATACATAAAGAGAATCATGGGTGGCGGAGGCTGGTATTATGTTCCCAAGGTGAGTTGACTTCATATCGTTGATGTTGTAGTACTATCGAATCACTCGCTTTTTGCTTTTCGCAGCAATGATTTATGATATTTTAATAAACATATTATATTTATTCAGGTATGGTCCCCGGCGGGAGGATGGTGGCCAACGCCTGTGGCATGGAAACGCAATACTGCCATATGTTATGCGTGTATTGCCGTAACAGCCTCACTTATATTTAGTGTAAGTGCCGAGAAGGAACGTCGGCCGATAGCGCCGTATAAGCATATTCCAAGTCAATTGTGGTGTAAGCATGCCAAGGAGGATGATCCATCGTTGCCTTGATTACAGGATAAGATAAGATGAGAGAGTATCGTAAGGGGGTGATTGTTTATATGGGTATTTTGGAGGGGGGGGGATAATGGGCGATGATTCATAACCGCAATAGAGAGATGTGTAGAGGGGGGTGGACAAATATATCTCATGTATTATTATAAGCAAACAAAAGTATCATGTAACAGGAAGAGATTTCGATTACTTCTCTCTATCTCCAATGAAGAATATTTCTCCAGTATCTAGGTAGAATATATTTAGTTTCAGAAGAACACTTTACTCTGTATGATTTTATAATCTCCCAAATTTTATCGTCATGGATTCACTAACTCCGCACACATCATCTGAAACGACTTTGTATGAGCATCAACGTCGGCCACCGTTGTCTCAGGGCACATCAGTGCCATGTTGTGGAACGGGGTAATTAAGAAGCCATCATTGAGCATACGTAAATGGATGTACTGTTCTAATTCAAAGTCCCCGGCGTTGTTAGCATCTGCGCCAGTAACGGGTGCAACCTTGCCGAACATGTAATCACCACGAGCTCCTAAGCGATTACATGTCCATGGTAGATCAAACTCATCAATTGCAGCATCCACACCATCTGACCAACGAGTTCCCAAATGAATCATGTGATCAAAGTTCTTTTGAGTTAAAACTTGTGTCAGTGTTGCACGCATCGCAGCTAGCGACAAGGCATTACCTGCCAATGTTCCACCAACGCCCCCTGTATCAATGACTTCAAGCTCAACCATTGACTTAATCTTGTCTGCAATCACTTGAGTCATTCCAAATGCTCCTACTGGGATTCCACCACCGATTGCTTTACCGATAGTTAGGAAATCTGGATTTAATCCACGATCTGCTGTCATACCACCAGGGCCCACAGAGATTGTGTGGGTTTCATCCATGATTAAAATTGTTCGATACTTCTTTGCTAATTCTTGCACAGCCTCTAAATATCCAGTCTGTGGCAATACAATTCCAACATTAGTCATAGCAGGTTCCATCAAAATCGCTGCGACATCACCATGTGCCAAAGCTTCTTTCATACCTGCAATGTCATTAAATTCAACAACCCGTGTTGTTTGATCAAGTGCAACAGGTGCTCCGATATTTCCTTCACGTGCTACTGTGTTTCCGTTTGTGTCTAGCGTCGCAAATGTTTCATCTACCGAACCATTATAGCAACGATCAATAACAACAATCTTTGACCGGCCTGTTATCATTCGACTATAGCGAATCACATGACGGTTAGCATCTGTGGCAGAGACAGTGAACTGCCACAGAGGCAAACCAAACCGAGCCGCTAATTCTGCTGATACTATTGTAGCATCTGCCGTTGGCAACATGGCGGTAATTCCCTTACCAACTTGCTCTCGAATGGCTGCAACAGTTGCATCTGGTGAATGTCCCGTCATCGATCCGGTATCACCTAAACAAAAATCAATGTAGGTATTGCCATCAACATCGGTAAAGCGAGCACCTTTCGCCTCATGCACAAAAACTGGATACGCCCCAGGCCAAAATCCATGACATAGGAACGCCATCGGGCATGTTCTTTTGGCCTTCTTTATACATCTCACCAGACTTTGGATGCAATGCTAGAAAGCGTTCATCTTCGATTTTTCGTAGCCGAGCTAAACGATCGCGATTAATCATTATGAGAAGAAGTCATCAGAAGAAGTAATCGCATTCAAAAAATTCAAATACGCTGGCTCCCTTCTCCAGTGCTCGCCTCCTCAATCTCCTTGGTGTTGGGAACGCTTTGTTTTCTTTATTATTTCGAACTTGTTTCGAATGTCGTTGTTGACGACGGTGTCATCGTCGTCTGACGGATCGAGGAAACGAATTCGGAATGAGGAGGAGCAACAAAACACAGATATCACCCTTCCAAATGAATTATGGATCAGGGCATTCACTTATCTTGACCAAAAGGATCTCTTTTTGATTGCGAATGTGAATCGAAACTTTCTATCCTTATCATCCAACGACTCGATTTGGAAGGTTCTTTGTTATCGACGATGGGCCGACGGTATCTACGGCCGAATGAAGAGGTTCAATGTATCACGATTTGCACGGAGGGATAATTGCGATGATAGCGAGAGAGAGTTGAATGATGGTAGAGTAGAATATTGTGCTTCATTGTTACGCCAATTTCGTCAGTCCCAAGTTCAAAATGCTTCCTGTAAAGGGTTCTCCAACATTGTTCATTGGGATCTTATTCCACCCCTGAACATCAACGAATCTGAGCGACATGAGCCAAAGTCGTGGAAGGAATCATACATTATGGCCGAGATTGATTCAAGACGTACCGCACTATCCAGGGAGGAATTGATTCAAATTCAATGGCATAGCGGGCATATGAGTGAAGGCCAATTTAAAGAGGACGGCACATACTATGTTCCGGATCTAAAGAAAATGTATAAATGGGTACTGCGGGGTAATATGCTGACAGTTATGGGCATGGAGTTTATGGTGGAAAAAGATGCGAGCACCTGGGGATGGCTTATTCGTCGGTTTCCTTACTCTAACGTTGATGATGATGACGATGACAACCCTTATGGGAGAATTTTTTTTTATAGTGTCGGTGATGAAGAAGATGATGATTAGTCGCAATGGTTGAGGAGAGGGGTACAACGTGAGGCAAAATCCTGTAACTATCTAGTTTTACTTTGTTGCAATCTCTTACTCTCATTCGATTGACTTCTCTAACGCAGTAACAAATCCCTGTACATCCTCCTCGAATGGATCATGTCCACATCCCTCCATCCGGATGAATTTAATATTTGGAAAATCGTTACAGACCCGTTCGGCCAAAGTGCTATCAATACGCACTATCCCATCTCTTGATCCATATACGATAACCACCCTTGTATCTTTATAGTTTGTCACATCCCTCAATAGACGTACATCGTCCAGTGTGCCCGGATGTGGGGATGATAGTATCCTTGAACGTGCAAAGTTCAGTATTCCACCCTCCCATCCTCTTCCAACGGAAGGCCATTGGAAACGTAGGACATCGCTATCTGACAAACGATGAGGATCACCCCATGCCAACATTAAGCCATTGCGCCAAAAATCTTTTGTTCCACAAACCAGTCGTCGTAGCCCGTATTGTAATGGTGGGTCCACAAAGACCTTCCTCCACAGTAGCCAAACTCTCCCTGCCATACTCCATGTTGGACTTTGTCTTCTTGAAACTTTAACATGATAACCCACCCTCTTGACAGATGGCAATGTCACCCCTTCTAGTGCCGGTGCTACTAGCACAATAAGATTTGGTCGTAGCTTGAGTGTCGGATCAGTAGCACAGTGATGTGCCATTAGCAATGCCGCACGTGCTCCCATGGAATGACCGATTATGGCAATAGACTTTGTATCCTCCTCTATCACATCATCGTTACTACTACTCATCATCGCCGCAGCAGAATCTTGTTGCTGCTGTTCTGACAATGATTCCACCAACAATGCCAATCCTATATTGGCACTATTCTCGGAACTATACTGTCGTAATCCACCATCAACATCCCCATTTGGACGATCGGTAAAACCAAATCCAGGTGCATCGTGTGCCACCCCCACGGCGGCCGGTGAATGTCGACCCTTGTTGCTACCAAGTCGTTCAACGATGGAGGGCAATGCTGGTAGCCATGACAAGGATGATGCGCCAAAGCCATGATGGAAGGATATGCCATCGTAATTATTAAAAGTTCTGCTTTCGTTGTCTGTAGTGACACCAGTCTTTCCTCGTTTTGTGTACCGGATAGAGTGTACACCAATTGGTATGACGGGTGTTTGAACCACGGCCCCTCGATCAACAACAACTTCTGGCAGTGGTGTTACGACTGAGTATCTCGACAATGTGCTCGGTAATTGTCCAGCCTGTGCTAGTGACGTTGTAGTAATTTGACTAGGCGGAAAATAATATTCCTGTATTGATAATGTGGCAATAGTCCATAGTAATACAGATCGTAGTAAAAATGATAAAGTAACTCGTATCACGGGTGGAGAAAGTAATACTCGACGTGAATTTAATGGTGAGAGTATGTCTGTCCAACGCATGGGAAGTGAATATCGATATCGTGTCGCAACAATGACTGCAGATATGATAGGTAGTACTAGTCGTAATATGAGTGGCATTGGACGGTACGTGGGATATAAATCTAACGGTAGGTTGTATAGATTTGGTTCATCTGTTCGTGGTATCATTGGTTGATGTAGTGATTGCGGCTGCTCTCCTTGATATGAATACGAATCATCGATCGATGATGATGCAGTTGTAGCCAATCCTCCAAGTGACGAAGAAGAAGCATCGAGGGGAGGTCTCCTCCAAAGACGGCGGAGTACGGAAGACGAAGACGTCGCGAACGCAGCTGCCCCCATCATCGCGTTTCTACCATTACTACCGTCACCGCCTCCGCCTCTCACCGTCTCAAGTCCTTCCCTCATATTGTTGTCAGACGTCGCGCAGGAGGAGGAGGAGGAGTCATCACCCGTCACGACGAGAGTGCTAGGTGCCATCGGAATCATCGTCGACACCCCCGTAGTCATCCGACACATCGTTTTGCTTATTAGTCACTACTACTAATGCTTTGATACAGGCCTCGATGGCGTCACTAGAGAAAAATCCAGCAAATGATGGGTCTAGGCAGTCACGACGATGTCCTGGCTCGTTGCAAAATTCGCACATGAGAGGAGGAGGCAGGAGGAGGAAACAACTTCCAATAATATCGTCCCCAGAGGTGTGGTGTACGAGGTGGGTTTAGTCTGGGCGGACGGGTCGCTCAAAAAAAATCCCACACAAAAATAGCGTTTGAGCTGATCCAGCAAGTTTGATTCCGCTTTTTTCGATCGCTCACATCGCTGGATCAATTTTTTGTCACACCCCAAAAACTCGCTTCAAAGCGAGATTTTAGCGGTGTTGCGGAAAATTCGTGTCGAAGAGCAAAACACCTATCTAATCAAATGGCGTCGACGTCTGCATCAACGTCGTCTGACGATTCGAGGAAACGAATTTGGGAAGAAGAGGAGCCAAACGCAAATAATATCAGCAACGAAAATGATGATAAGTCTTGTGCGAATGGGATCATTAATCATCTTGCTAACCGACCACCATTAACACATACCTACTATGCATTACGGCATGGTCAAAGTCTTGCCAATGTTCTTAAAATCATCTCCTCGGATCCACAGATATCAGTAGATTATCATGGTTTGTCAAGTGTTGGAAAAGTACAAGCCAAGGCTGCAGGTGATGCCTTTGTTAGCGATTACCTTTCAAACAGCAACAACACCAACACCTCGACTAATACGGCAGCAACAACGACGACGAAGTCGCGCGGCGGTTATCAAGGAGTGGCAATATTCTCATCTGACTTTGCACGTGCACGTGAAACGGCAACCATATTTGCCGACTCATTAACAAAGGCAAACATACCATTATTTTTAGGTGCCGTAATACATGATTCACGATTACGAGAACGATACTTTGGAATATTAAATAATGGATCAGATACGCGTTATCAAGAAGTATGGGATGTAGATGTAACAAATCCGAATCATACCATGTTTAATTGTGAATCTGCGAATTCAGTATTATCACGTACTACTAAATTTATTTGTGAATTGGATGATAATATACTATCATCGTCATCATCATCAAATTTCGCTGCAACAACTGCTATCAATGATGGAACAACAGCAGCAATAATGAATGAGAAAGGAGGAAGGTGGATATGTATCTTGGTAGCACATGGGGATGTATTACAAATTACACAAACTGGTTTCTTACGCCATACAGATGCACGTGGACATCGAAGGTTAAACCATTTAGAAACGGCAACTATTCGAGAGTTAACTTTAGCACCACTTTGAAGTAAATTAAAAAAATGTATGAATGAAGAATCTATTATATATAATTATTGCTATTCTTTGATCTTGAGAACAACGACAACAACAGCGCAGAAGCAGGATTCATTTGCCGTTCCGGCAAAAACGAAGAGACGTTTGATTATTTCCTCTTCACAACTTCACTATTGTATCCAACAAACATCCAACAAACCGGTTTGTATCATTTCTCATCTGCAACATTAGTATCATCTACAAATCCAGAATTTTCCTCCACACTACTATTAAACTCCTTCCGTCCAGTCATTAGCATTAAACTTTGCTCATACAAGAGACGCTCCAATTTCTCCACGCTTTGACTAACCATGCTCATTTTCTTATTTATATTCGACGGTAATTTACCAAGCAGCTTGAGTGCATTGTATATGGATTTATTCGCCTCAAGGCATAATTGTACACCATCTCTATCACGAACAGTCCCCCGTGCGACCGCGTAACGTCCAATTTCACCTGTCAAGTCACATAGTCCACCAAGATACTCCTCGGTGGATACATTGAGTGGTATTTCTACAGGAAGGAGAATCTTACCACTTGGAGTAGTAGTGCTAGTAGTAGTAGTAGTAGAGGTAGTATCCTCCGTGTTGGGCTGTAGCCAAGTAAAGAATAGTATCCCCTCAACATATTCTGATGTTATGGTGAATGCAAAGTACAATAATTAGATATTGAACAACTCGTTTCGAAATAACGTTGCTCTCTCTCTTCTCTTACCTTCTAACAAACCAGAGTATGATCCATACCTTAATGTCGGCTCTTCCTTTATTATAGGTAATAGTTGATCATTCACACACGATTCACATTCCTGAAGAAGATTCAATGCACGTTGTCCATCCCCACGATGTAAAGCGAATATTGCCTGCTTGGCAGACTTTTGACCATCTCTACATGCCTTGATAAGTGTTTCGCGTTGTTGATCACGATGATCCATCCTTTCACGTATTTCTGCAATTTCTGTTACAGGTATGATCAATGACATATATTCTTTCCCCTTCTCCTGCATTGACACATTGCTGCTAGATTCATTCTCACAATCTTCGTTGTTACCGATTTTCATTTTCTTCGTTTCTGACCCAATATTATCATTCAGCCTCGTATCATCATTCGTCACTATTAAGTGTGAATGTCCTCCCACGGCACCTGCCACTGATAGCTCATACAATACCGTTTCAATGGTCTTTAATGCATACTTTACACTATCATACTTACGCCGTAATGGTCCATTGCGGAAATCGAATTGTAATAATTCTTCGAGTATTTGCGACACCGCATTCCGCGAGGTATTAATAAATGGCACTGCCATGGTGTTGCGTACAGCGTTGGATGCTAATTGGACACAATGTTTGGCCAAGTCATGACATAGACCGATACATACTCCACTTATATACTCTTCATCGGTTAGTATATTCCTACTTTGCGGTGACGTTGCCATGGGGGACAGCATGTATTGATATCCAGTTGTTAAATCAGCATGTATTGATATCATCTTACCATGTAATAGAAAATGTTGAAATGATTTATATCGGGCGTAATCTTCCATTTTGTGACCAAGACTACCAAGACGTGGTGCGCGTGGGTGCACAGCTTCAACAACAGTTGCATTCTCGTGTACAATATTGTCATACATTTCATTACAAACAATTGTTGCGGCCACAAGTTTATCGAGATGAGTATCTGCATGAACAATCGTCGTTGCTGTAACATCACCATTCGCGGTAACATCATCACGTGCCATTTGACATCGAATTAATGCCGCATTAATCTCCCATGACCGTTCACTTGCCGCACGATACCGTTCATCGTTTCGTTTTAAAGCTTGGGCTAGCTCATCAATTCCGACTAGCATTGTAGATGATAAAGCCGAGGAGTAATAGTTGTAAGAGACTTGTAGACGACCGCTATAGTGGGGGGAGGATGGAGGAAATAATGACTTCTTCTTGATCGAGCACAACAGGAAGGATGGCCGTACAAATCCCATGTTTTGTTTCGGATAGGAGCTCCGCCGAACCCTTTTCTTGAAAATGTGTTTTTAATGGTGATTATTTGTCAATCCAATGTGGTATCCTTAGTGATTGTAGACCGGCATTGGTTTGAGGGGAGCGTTTCAGTACTGTGTTACAAGTCTGTTAGGACTTGAGGTAAAATATGCTGGTACAAGTCGGGCTTGTGTGTCCGATCTTGTGCCCCTAATCTACCATAATTTATATTAATGTGTATTTATATTAATGTATTACTACGTCTTAATAGTAGGTGGTGTATCCCTTAGAGGGTACACATGACACCGAAACAAAACAATACAAGCCTCTTCTGGTCAGTATACTACAAAAATAATCAATCTTGCTCTGTATATCATCTATGTAGGACATTGGTCTATTCTCCCTAAAAGTTGCTGGTTACAATTATATAAGCAAACCTTTATATTGAACGTTTTTTTTCTATTACATTTTCCCAACCTTAAATGGTGATAGGAGGTTTTGCTACATACCAAAAGATGCAGAGCCAGTGGAATACTGAACCTGTTCAATGTGTGGTGTAGGAATTCAAAACAACAACAGAAAAAGCATTGAGAATGTAAGTGAGTGTGCTTTATAATGATTTGTATCGAGAGTCAAACAAAAAAAATACACTTCTTACCTGCGAGTACAAACATGTGCCAAATGGAATGATCCAAATTTGTATTCCGAATAAAGAATGGAACACCACCAGTATACGAAACACCTCCCGCAACTAACAATACTAATGCATTCCTTGGTAATACCTCAACAATATCTGGCATACAAGTCAAACAACACCAACCCATACCAAGATACATAGCCAATGAGAAGTTACTTTTATACTTCCATGAATGGTAGAACATTTCCACGAATATACCTGAGATAGCACATCCCCAAATAAAGAGCAGGAGCTTCATTGATATTGATTGTTTATGATGTAGCCCAATCATTAAGAAAGGTGTATAACTGCCCGCAATCAATAAATATATGGCACACTTGTCAAACACGCCAAAGATAAACTTCACTCTGCGCAAGGCAAAGAAGGAATGGAATAATGTTGATGACATATATAATGTAATTACCGATGTTGAGTAAATGGCACAACTAACAATATAGTACCATGGTTGACCAACAATTTGTCGATTGAGTAATAATTGTCCGACAGTGCCTAATATTATGCCCAGGCCATGTGTTACACAATTCATAACTTCTTGGTAGACTAAATTCCCCTCTAAATCTACAATCATCGTTACTTTTTCTACTTCGTTTGTTCCATTAATAGTAAATGTATCATTATCATCCAAACTATTACTACCACCAACAACCATGGCATTGAATTCGTCATGTAATGTACTTAATGCCGAATAGCTACGTATAACATGCTTACTAGTGCGTTCTGACAATTCCCTCAACCGGGCCTCGATGGCATATGTACCACGAAAACCCATCCGACAGGCACTTAAATCAACAATACGTAACTTATTGCACTCTAGCTCATTCACGAGGATACGATTCACGAATGCTAATGCACCACGTTCACCTATCCGACACCCACGCAATAGTAGTGTTTTAACTGCTGATCCACTACCAGATCCAGATGCGCCATTACCCTTATTATTCATACTATTGTTGTTATTATTATTAGATGCAATAGCATCAAAGATGGCAGATGCACCATATGGTCCAATACGATTACCAACCAAGTATACTTCTTCAATATAATTACTAATTAGTAATACACGTGATAATGCATATGCACCGTGAGACCGTATCCCACGCTTGCCACCCCCACCATTGGTCGATGGTATGCCACCCTCATTGCCACTACTGTTGGTAGGGTAGTAGCTAATGCCACTGCCACTGCCACTGCTATGACTGGCAATCGTAAAATCTAACCTTCGAACATGCCTCAATGCACCATTGCAATGATGTAATAATAATTCAACCAATGCCAACATGTCGACATCAAAAAAGTTACCGGTCACACGTATGGTAGGTAATGAATATCGTAATGCCGTCAACACACCTGGATTTAAACGATGAGGTATACCATATATATAACAGTACGTTGAATATTCGATTAATATACTTTCAATGGATATTGCCTTTTTCCCATTATCATTATTATTATTATTGGTAATATTGGTATTGCTACAGTCAGGACAGTAGGCATCGGGAGGATATGTCATTGGCTCCTCGTTTTGCCGTTGCCTAGTAGTAGTATTACTATTAGTACCAATATTATTAGTATAGCAATCAGAACAATTGTTGTTATGTAATAATGGTCTCATCAATCTCATTGATAAGGGCAGAACTGCACCTCCGTTGTGATGACGGCTGCTAAAACTACTAGCAGCATGAGGAGTATTATCAGTATGACTTACACGTCGATGGCGTAAACCAAGATGAGATGCATCTTCTTCTGGACCAGTCATTGTTCTTTTGTTGTTGTTGCTGCCTGCTGAGGCTACGGATCCACTGTATTAGTTTATTCGTTGCTTTCCCTCCCGTCTGGATGCTGCTAGTAGTAGCAATGATGCTGCTCTTTATCGTCCTCTTTGTTAAGAGCTAGCACTAATAGTGCCAAGCTACTAACTGCTTTTCAGCATGCATATCTTCGCCTGCTGCTCGTGCGGAGAGGTGTTGCCTCAAAGATATCTTGAATCTGTAAACATTCGTTTAGATCGGCATCATCGCGGGCGCCCCTGCTAGCTCCCTGTTTCGTTTCCTGTTCGTTTTTGTGGGCAGTTGATTGTGAAATTGCTAAAGAATAAGCACAAGCACGTCTTGTGATGTATCACCATGAGATTAACTCTAATCGCTATCTTGCTCAATATACTGGCACTATCCTCCATATTTATCGGCAATGTAGTTTGGAAATTCGGTGAAGAGAGCGGATATAGTGAAACTGCATACAAATATCTATTCGATGCACCAGAATATGGTAGTAAAACGACTATGGTTGATGCATCATCATCCTCCAGGGTGGGATACACACCATCGTACTTACGGTGGGATGAACCATCGAATATTGATGTACCTCCTTCGGACTGGTCTTTAAAACACCAAAATACTGCAAAGTTGAAGAAGATGAAGAAGCTTCCTCCTCTCCCACATATGACGACAAAAATCAATTAATTATTGTCCACTTTCACATGCAACATAATGCAGGGACCGAATTTTGGTCCTTCGTACGACAATTTACTCCCTGTGCCACACGTGCATGTTGGCAGACCTCTAAACATTGTATGGTATCATACAATGAACAAGTTGAGGCGGAGAATATACGACAAAACTATGTAAAGTATGGTGTACAGTATGTGTCATATGAGTTAATGCTCCCTCCTCGTATGCCATATTTTAAAAGCCATATAATTAAGCTAACAAGTAATTTAAAAGGAGTATCATCACGCAGCTCGGTAATTTAAAAGCGATACTCACCAACTGACACGGTAATTTAAAAGCGATATGCTTAAGGAACGGGCAGTTTAAAAGCAATTTATCCAAACAAAACAGGTATTTTAAATGCAACATGGGCACGGTACTCATGACTGGATCGCGAATTTTAGGAATCAGCGAAAAAATATGGAACAGGTAAATTAAAAGTGATATAGCAATGCACGGTAATTTAAAAGGGATACTCTAGAAAAAACAGTAAACTAAAAGCCATATTATTCACACGTAATGGCAATTTAAAAGAAATGGGCATAAAGACAAAAAGCTTGGTGCTGCACTAGACGAAAGCCCAATAACGGTCGTTTTTGGGTACTTTAAAAGCCATTTGACATCGGTCGTGGTAATTTAAAAGTCGAATCATCGGTAGTGACACATGAAAAGTCCTTTGCTTAATCCAACAGTAGGATTATTTTTCACTCTTAAAAATATGTAACTCTCACCCAACGATGATTTTGATAGTGTAAACTGAAACACATCATGATCCATCGGGGAAAAATAAGTGGTTTGTTGTCAGGGTCTTATTGGCAGCAGAGAAAGAATTATTGGTCCCTGAGATTTGAACCCTGGGCTAAAGCTAAATCAGGTTCAAAGTGCCGACCACTGACCACATTGCATCATGAACTAACCACTGACCACATCGCATCACGGATTCGTCGGACTTGCCTCACACCCTACCCCCCTTGCGCAAACAATATTCAGTCATCAAGGTGGAGTTAGGAATTGAGGTTGAGGTCATCCTGCCCTATTCATCTTCATCAAATTCATCTGTGTCATTGTTGTCCTCCCCTATTATCTGAGTCAACGAGAACAACGTCATCGTCATCTGTCTCGTGTAATATGCAATGGTGGAATTAAGGACAGACAGAGATGGCACAGACTTGGGAGTCACTGTTTACTCTGCCGTTGACGATTTACAACAGTTCAGGCATGATATCAATATCATGGGTGATGGTGGATTCAGCAACTAATGAGACTTAAGTGGGCTGAGGAGGCAGCAAGGCCAAGGGAGTTCTACATCAACAGCCCAGCACCAACACATACTTCTTTGGCAACTCTATTCAACTTCCTCCTGACAGCAAATAATTAGACAATAACTGTAAATTAGATTTTAGATATTTGTTGCAGTATTCAAATTCAAAACGCACAATTTATTTATCAGATTAATCTTTATTACAATTGCTTCATTTATTACACAACCAACCATTCCCAATAGGGGTGCCCCAAAATCAGGGTGCACTTTGCATAGCAACCCCTGTTCCCAGGAGGGTTTGTCCCCCCCCCTCCTACCTCATAGATCATAGATCACAAAATAATAGCAAAGCAAGAAAATAAGTACTTAGTAAATAGTAAGTGAGGAGGTCAGTCATGCCACTAAACTACTACATACCTAGCTACGCAAGACATGTCTCAAATCCCAAAGCAATCCGACCACTTTACCTACAACCGCGACCAGACCCAAGGGAATTGACCATAATAATGCAGTTCATGGTCAATTCTACACAATACGAAGATACTATAGGATAGCCAATAAGGTTTATAACAAGATTGTACTCTAGATTATTTTCATTGATTGAATATTGAGAATAACAAAATTGAAACAACTTTTACAATACAACAACTGAATAACATAATGTAATCACACTCCTTCTACTTCAATGTCGTTGACAATTGTATCGTTTGCCTCATCGTCCACCTCCATTGGAACAGCCTCCTCAACTTTTTATGCAACATGAATGAATAATACACTGACTATCACGATAACTGTGCATTACGATGAACGACGAGATCTGCCTGTTTTGGTTTGATACTGAAATATGTGCATTACCGCCTCATACATCCTCAATATCTGGTGGACTGTCCACGCACCATTAGGGTCAACAGCAACAGATTACACCTTGCATTAGACATTTTGTGCCAAGTCACACTACGTACTACGTTTGTGGTGCTTTGGATAATGTTAACACTCTGATCATCCGTGTAACAAGGACTTCCAAGTCTTGCGGCGTAATAAGTTTGAATGTTATTTTAATAGCTCCTCCGAACATTTCTCCACTATGCAGTGAAGGCAGCCCATAAAGCGTTCGTATTGACCACTGGGTCAAACGGACTCTTCCCCCCCCCGCACAAGGCAGCCTCTCAAGACTATTCTACAATGACAGAAACACGATTTGACGTTGGTATGACATGGTGAGATATCATCGCCGCCCTGACGTCTGCCAAATATTGTTGTTGCTGGGAGGAAATGGAACTGATGGTTGGTGGTGGAGGTACCGCTCTGACGTAATATATTATTGGTGAAAAACACACAGCATGTAAGAAGAAGAGTGGTGGTGAATTATACCAAGTATAAAATGGTTCAATTATTTCAGTGCAATTGCAGTACCGGTTGAGGCAAGGGCACTTGTGCAGAGACTTTTAATTGGGGGTTGCAAAGTATTTGGATAGCTACATGAAACAGGATGAATCGAACTAAAGTGTTTCTCTAACTTTAATCAACGCAAATGAGTTATTGCTTTACTCCTAAGAGCTGTGTAATCTATATCTAAGTTGTCTAATCTATATCTAAGTTGTCTATTATTTGAGCCTCTCACAAGATGATGTTCAGCCTCAGCCTATTTTTTCAACTTGTGAAACGTCAATAAAGGGAGCATTTCGTCTAGAACCACATCACCCCCCTCTTCATCAATCATTACATTTACCATTGAAAGTCTTTTCAACTTCTTGCCCTGTTCAGACTTCAACTTACTGACCTGATCGCTGTTCTGCTTGCGCATTTCGGCTTCCTCCTTCTT
>Ga0247833_1003211_pt1 | contig 22183 bp, 34 predicted proteins | sample LaCruzMarch2015__7_FD_187117 | JGI IMG/M metagenome (GOLD analysis project Ga0247833, IMG submission 187117) | Freshwater microbial communities from meromictic Lake La Cruz, Castile-La Mancha, Spain - LaCruzMarch2015_8m | ecosystem: Environmental > Aquatic > Freshwater > Lake | place: Spain... | reverse complement strand
CGGCAGTTTCCGATTTTATCAGTATTTTTTAATCTCTGTCAAATTTGACAAACTGATTCACAATTAAATCACCAACCGTATCTAATTTGAAACCTTTGGACTTAACTCTTAAAGGTTTTGACGTGTCAATGTGTTTAGGTAATTTAATGTTTAATGTTCCATTTGGATGTGGAATTGTAATGTTTCCAATTTTTAAATCTTCAATATTTAAAAAAGCGTCATACACAAGGTGATTATCAACTTTATTAAACCCATCTTGTGGTTTAAGATCAATTCTAACAATTAGATCACCATACGTCCCATTTCTAAAATCTCCCATTCCTTGAAGTCTTAAAAACTGACCATTATCAATTCCGTGTGGTAAAGAAATGTCCAAAATCTTCATTTCAGGTTTTGATCCAACTCCACTACACATAAAACAAGGGTCAATTAAAAATGAACCGGTACCTCTACAACTATCACAAGCCATTTGTATTAATTGAACAAACATTCCTGACCCAACTTGTTTTACAACATTTCCGGACCCACTACAGGTTTGACATGTTTTTTTATCACCTCCAGATCCACCACATGGTTCACAAATAACTTGTCTTTTATATGATAATGTGTGTTTACCACCGTTAAAAGAATTTAATGTCCCAATATTAACGGTTATGTTTGATGTGTGTGTGGGTCTTTGTTGTTGGGCTTGTCTTTGATTAAAAACGTTATTAAACATCTCGTTCATATTAAAACTACCCCCAAATGGATTTTTTCTTTTCACATCATATTGTTGTCTCTTTTGTGAATCACTTAATGTTTCGTATGCCAAAGATATTTTTTTAAATAACTCTTCATTTCCTCCAGTATCAGGATGATTTTCTTTTGCTAATTTTCTATATTTTTTTTTTATTTCTTCTTGAGTCGCAGTTTCTTCAACACCTAAAGTTTCGTAATAGTTATCAATATTCATTTATTCAGATATAATATTATTATTGGTAATATGGGCTATATTGTAGTATTGTTTAAAAATAAGGAAAGAAAAAAAATAATCAATAAGTTTAAGACCTTTAAACGAGCTCAAGAATTTTTTGACAAAAAAATTGAGGATAATAAAAGTATTTTCTTTGAAAAACAAATAGAAAACGCTAACGATTGTAATTTTGAATTATGTCTACTTCAAAAAAGAGACTCCAATTTTGATAATCTGTATGTTAGAGATAATTTAGGAAGACAGGTTAAAATTGAAACTGATGATCCTGATTATAAAATTATTAAAATTTCCAACTATAAAATAGAAGAACTTATTTTTGACATCTCATTAAATAAAAAAATTACAATAAATGATTTTATTAAAATATATTTACCAAAAAGTTCAATAAAGTTGGTGTCCAAATTAAATAATAAAATTGTTGTTCAAAATGATGATAAAGTTAATTTATTTTCATTAAAAAATGAAGATGAATCTCAGAGATTTGTAGACGAACTTAGTTATCATTTTTTAAATTTGGGAAGAATAGATACAATATTTGTTGGTGAATCATCTAAAGAACAAAAAAAATATTTATATGATATTTTATCAAAAATGGGTATTGATAAAAAATTACTTTATAGAAGATCTACCACTTTTAAACCAAGATAATAATTTATCTTTTAATGTTAATTTTTTAATAGTTTCAATTTTTGGGGGGATTTCTTCGGTTAGTGTGTTTGAAAATTCTTCGTCAATAAAAACATGTTCAATACCTGAAATATCCACAGAAAATTTTTTAAACTGGTGATCTATTTTTCTAAAATTTATTTGGACTTTTTTGAAATCGTCTCTATTTAACTCGTACACACATATTATTTTTCCTTCAGGAAAAAGGGTTTGGAGTCCGTCAGTAATAAGTGCCAAATTTTCTAAAACCCCGTCATTACTTTTTTTATTCTCTTCCATAAAGTCAATCTTTCTTTTTGTTTAACTATGTTTTCTTTTTTAAGATCTTTAATTGACTCAATTAATTTTTTCTTTTCATTTTCAAGTTCAATTCTATCTTTTTCAAGTTCACTTTTAAGCCAATTAATTGATTGTTCTCCTCGTGTCGACAATTTCTTCTCCATCTTCTAGTTTTTCTTCTTGTTCTAAAATATCAAATTTTAATAATTGTAAATTTTCAAGATTTTCTTTTTCAAATATTTTTTTGAGTTCATCAATTTTTAACTTTAAAAGTCTTTCTTTCATCTCAATTTCTTTATTGTAATGAATGATGTTTTTTATATTTTCAACCGTATCGTTTAATACTTTTTCATCAAACTCACTTACAAATGAAAAAAATCTAGTATTTTCAGTGACTTTTTGATTTTCAACAATTTTATCTTCTTGGACAAATCTTTTTGGTATTTTCCAACTAATTGGAAATTCAATATCTATTGATAGATATGTTTTTAATTTTCTTACGGAAACTAAATACTCAAAAATATTTTTTAATTCATTATACATTTTATAGGATTTTTGTAATAAAATATGTTATAAGATATGAAATGAAAAAATAGTTGGATATTTTTTCCCAAAGACCATAAATGATCTTTTTGGGTTCTTCGCTAAATATGTTTTTAATAATATTAATTGTCTGATTAAAAACAAATACTATTGATAAAACAAAAATAAACGTTAAAAAAATATCCAAACTAATCATAATCATTTTTTTCTTTCTTCTAGAATTTCAGTTCTTAATTGTTGCAAAATCGTTTTCAAATCTTGTGACGTTTTTCTTGCTCTAGTTCCTGCGCTGTTATTTCCAGCATAAAACTTATTGACATCAACACTCAATTGCTCAGTAAGTTCTTTAATTTTTTCTAATGTATCCATTTTTTTAAAAAATTATAGTTTATTTAGTATAAAATACTATGAAATCTCCAAATTGTAAAGATTATCTAATTAAATTTTTATCTAACGATTTATATATATTATAAATTAAATCCAAATCAACCTGTGTGAATGCCTTTTCCCTGTTAAATAGATCATTAAAGAATGTGTCTATGGAGTTTCTTATATCTTCACTATTTTGATTGTAATATATCTCACTAAAAAGTGATAAAAAATAATCATAGTGTTCTCCTTCTACCGCAAAATTAATGTTTTCTTTCTTAAAATTTTCTATTGTTTTTTTCCAACACCAATCAAAATGTTTTTGGTTGTCCTCATTTGTCATTTCAACTTTGGTTTCGTTTTTTTCATTTAAAGACCCCAAATAAGTTGTTTTGATTAACAAAAAAAGACTATAAGATAAATCATAATATAACTCCATTTTTTCAGGAATTATATAATTTGACCTAAACCAAGTGTCAACTTGTTCAGGATCAATATTTTTTGTTATGTAGTTGAAAAAATTAGTCATAGTAAGTAAACTATGAAAAAATTATAAGTTAAGACTCAATAATGTAAATTATTGAGTTTTTCTGTTGTAACCCATAAGTGATTGAATTCTATCAAACTCTTCATTAAGTTTCTCACTTTTTTTAACGTTTGTAGATTCATCAACTTTATTTAATATTGTTTGAGATGTTTTTTTACCTTTTTTTGATTTTAAAGACCCTCTTTCAGTGTGTTCTCCAGCTTGATCAACAGGTTGTGGTTGTCTTTTGTATGAAGCGTTCATCTGTTCTTGTCCGTAAAGATTGTCTTGGAAGTTTTTGTAGAACTTATCTCCTGTTTTACTTGGAACAACATTACCTAAAGCGTTTCCGTCTTTATCCACTTGAGCGTTTCCTGTTCTTGAAGAACCTTTTATTAAGTCTTCTATCCATTTATCATTTGGTTTAACTTCATCGTATACCAAATTAGTTTGACCTGGATAAGAAAATGCATCAATATATTCATCAACAGCGTCAGATGGTGTGTATTTTTTTCTATTGCCCTTTTTCATCCCACCATTTTCAGTTGGGAATTTTTTAGTTTCTTTCATTTCGTATTTAGATCCTGAATCAGAAGCACCTTTTAAATAATCCGTCATTTTCTTCGCAACGCTTTTTAAATAATCCTCGTTTTCTTTTTTATCCGCTTTGTGAGCTCTTTCATATTCTCTATAACCTTTTGGTTCTTTCATTTTGAAAGAGTTTTTCTCTTCATTTACAATTTTTTCAATAAGATCAATCAAATCTGATTCTGTAAATAATATTGATTCTTTAACATCATATTTTTTACCATCAACCTCAAATTCATCTTTGTGATGTTTTTTAGCTTTTGTCAAAGCTCCTGTGAATGCATTTCCTTCAATTGTTTCTTCTTCTTCCATTTCTTTTTCAAACTCAACTTCATAAAGTTGTTCTTCTTCATCTTGTTGTTTTCTTAACATTTCAAAATCTTCTCTATCAATTCTATTATTTTTGTTTCTATCAATTCTACTTTGATTTCCATAAAGTTTTTCACCTAATTCAATTTCATATGTGTCTTCTCCGATTTCTTCAAATCCTGATTCATCATCATAGTCGTCATTGTCACCATAATAAGGGTTATACATACTTAAATCTCGATAATTGTTTTCATCATCATCATCATCTGCATCACCTCTAAGAAGGTTTTCAATATCCTCAATAGACATTTTCTTTGGGAATCTCTTTTTACCTAATCTTGGGTGTCCGTCATCCATACCACCAAGTTCCATTATCTCAGAGTTAGATCCTTTAGATCCACATTCCATACATTCACCTTCATACATTTCACCACCACACTCACAAGTCTCCCCTTCTTGAACATAATCAAAAGACTCTCCAGCAGGATTAAATGGAACTTCTTTATTGTAATTCAATTGATTTAAAATTGATTCACTTTTTTCGTTTATATTTTCTTGTAAGATTTTTTTAAATCTTGATAGGATATATTCTTCTTTGTTCATTTTTAATTGTTTTTTAATAAATATCTTTATCTTTGTGTTTTTACTATTTCTTCAAATACAACTTCAGAAATATAATCTTTATTTATTTTATATTTGTTTGACACATTTTCTATGGCATTTTGCACAGATTCGCTTTCAAATATTTTTAAAGCGTTTATATCACCCTGATTACAATATGGGAATTTTTTACATTTTGCCTTAACCTGAACTCTTTTTGACCCTGGCATATACTTTGTCGTAGCTCCTTTCCAATCTTTCTTTTTTAAAGATTTAGCCCAAATCGCTGGTTGACTATATTGTCCTGAAGAAGATGATGATGTCGCTTCTTTTGCTTCAACTTTCTCCACTTCTTCTCTAACCGTTTTTACTTTTTTAACGAGATCCCCTTTACTTGTTGAAAAAAGTGGCATTGAGTATCCACCTGCAGATCCTGAGCCAGTTGCTTCAGTATTTTCTTCTTTCTTGGTAGGAGTTTTGTTATCCAAAATTGATTGTAAAAATTTTTTTAAATCGTCCGGGTTTTTTAAATATTCTTTAATTTTTGTTCTTATTTGGTTATTTGAAAGTTTTTTGTTTTTTATTTGGTTATATATTTCAACAACATCGTTTTTATTTTTTAAGAAATTTAAATATGATGGTGTTTTTTCTTCTTTCACTTCAGCCTTCTCAATACTTTTAACTACATTTCTTCTTAATTCTGGTTCACCAGACAATGCACTAGTCATTGCATTTTTTAACTTTTCGGTTACATTTGATTCCATTATATACTTCTAAATTTTTGTTCCCAAAATCCTCTCTGTTGATACATAACAGTAAAATATTCTTGGAAAGACTTTATGACTATGTCTTTAACATCTCTTTTTAACCCACCTCTTTGTAAATCTTGAGAAATTTTATCTAACAATTTTTTTTCAAATTGTTTAGATGTACTAGCATCAAAAAAATCTTTAATTTCTTTTCTGATCATTACTTCAATTTCTTTTTTGTCTGTTGATGAAAATGCCATTATTTAGAAATTACTATATAGGTTAATGGAGCGATAATTACTGCCGAAATTATATTAAATAAAGTGTTTTTTGTTTTAATTCTTTTACTTTCTTTTTTTAAATCAAGATTTTCTTCTTCGTAAATTTTTATTTTAGAATTTTTTTCAGAGATAATAACACGACTTAAAGAATCCTCTATCATCCATGTTTTATTTTCTTTTTGGAGAAATTCAATTTTTTTATTTAATTGGTCAATCTCTTTCTTATCCAATTTTGATATTTCTTTTAATCTATCATAATCATTTAAATCCAATAAAATTTTTTGAGCAACAGGATAAGGAATACAATACATTGATGTATCTGTATTTTTAGGTTTACTCTGCCCAAATGAATTAACAATTAGAGTTAAAAAAACAATAAATAAAATTAAGTTTTTCATTTTTTAAAAATTATATCTTTTTTTGAATAGGCTATCTATCTTCTTTTTATCGGCACTTTTTATATCATCTGCCTTGATCGTGTAATAATTATTAACTTGGTTTTTTTCAATTTTAATGTTTGAAATTTTGGTGTCAATTTCTTGTATTTTTTGTTTATACATCATAATTGAGTCTTTTAGTTCTTTTTGAAGTTTTTCAACCTTATCAACTTTTTGATCAATTTGATCCAACTTATATTTGTTTAATTCACTATGATCTGGTATTGGTGTAAAAACACGAACCAACAAATACACAAAAATCACTCCCAATATTACAAGAGTGATTGTCTTCCAATTATATGTTAAAAATTCTTTCATATGTCTTCTTGTCTTGATGAAACTATCTTACCCCATTTTATTTTAAATTTTTCATAATAAGATTGTAATTTACCAATAAGTTCTAAATATTCTTGATTAATCTTAATCATTTTACCATTCACATAAATCCCATTTGGTTCATTTATTGTGTAAAAAAATTCTAAATTTAATTCCAATACTTTTCCAGTCCATTCAACATTATCGTGATAAACATTCAATCTTCCAAAATCAACCAATTCTGCAACTTGATTTCTGAATTCATCAACGCTTTCAACAAAAGCATTTTTTTCATCTGTGGTTAATTGTATATCAGATTTTGTTTTTCCGTGTAATACAATGATGTTTCCTTGAACTCTATATACCTTTTCTTTCTCTGATGGTTTTCCAATGTCATCAGAATCTTTCTTTTCTGAACTTTCGTTGTTTTTTTTTCCCAATTCAACATTTAGGTCAACCTCTTCCTCTTGTTCCAATAATAAACCATATTGTTTTCTAATTTGAGACTTAGAACTTTCGTTAATGTCTTTAGATAAAGCCTTTCTTGAAGCTTCAATCAAATTTTTTATTTCTTCGTAATTATTCATTTTTTAATAAGGTATTAAATCTTTCAAAATCAAATGCTGGACTTATATCCGTGGCGTTCTCATCAAAATTGGATCTTGTTATAATACCCAAATAAGTTTCAGATCCTTTTACTTTGGTATTATGTCCGATACAATTTAATTTTATTTTATGTTTTTTTGACAATTCATTACAAAGTTCCGCAGTTTTTTCTAACTGAATATCTGTATATGGATGCCAAAAAAAATAATCCCTCCACTTTCTATCTACAACTTTTTCTTTATAAATATTGCCGATCCAGTTTATGTGATATTTTTTTAATGGCACTTTCTCTAACCAACCCAAATTTTCTAATGAAATAACGATTGATTTATAATTTATAGTGATGTTATTAAAATAATTACCATTAACATCGTCATCTAAAAGTTGAATTACTTTCCCGTCTTGTCCGACCAAATAATGTGGTAATCTTTGTGGTTTACCACCAAATCTATTTTTTAATGATACCACATAATCAAACAAATTTCTTGACGTGTGTGTTAATACAATTTGTTTTTTATTTTCAATCTTTAAATAATTAGTGTCAAATAATTGGTTAATTATTTCCATGATTTATTTTTTATAAGATAATACCCTCCTATTAGATTCTTCATTTTTTTTGTCAAGTTTGATCTTATCAATCATATTTCCCTCTTGATCTAAAATTTCACCATTATCTTTAATGTAATAATTAACAGGGACTTCAACAATCTTTTCAACCTCTTTGATAACTTCAACTGGAACTTCTCTTATTACCTCAACCATCCTATCCACAGGAATTTCTTTTATTACCTCAACCATTCTATCCACAGGAATTTCTTTTATCACCTCAACCATTCTATCCACAGGAACCTCAACGATTTTTTCAACTTCTTTAATTACCTCAACAGGAACCTCAACAATTCTATCCACTTCAACAGGAACCTCAACGATTTTTTCAACTTCTTTAATTACCTCAACAGGAACCTCAACAATTCTATCCACTTCAACAGGAACTTCAACAATTCTTTCAATAATTTCGGGTTCAACATGTTTGGTATTATGTGAGGTAACATAGGTTAAATAACTTTCAGGGATCTCAATTTCGTTTTCAAATGGGTATTTTTCATATTCGGGTTTAATTTCTTCGTCTTCTTCTTTTCTTCTTCTATGGTTTTTAAACGCCATGTTTGTGGAAATAACTAACGCAATTGCCAATGGGTCAAAAACAAATATTAGAGTTAAAATAAAAAAGTTTGCTGTTTTTTTAACATCCCATCCTGTAATCTCACTTAGATATTTAATCGCCCCCAATTCACCAGATTCAATTTCTTTTGATGATATGTCTAAAATCTGAATATCCAAATTTGTAATACTATCGTTTAGATTATCAATTTGTTTACTTAAAGTGTCTCTTGATTTTTGAGCAACACTTAATTGTTGTTGAAATGCTCTTCTATTTCCGTCATTGGCTCTTGTAACAACTTGTCCCGATCTTCTATCTATGGTTTGAGTTGTTGTGTTGGTTGAAAGGGCTGTTCTTAAACTTGTGATGTCCTTATCCAATCCTTTTTTTTCTTTTTGAAATTCTTTTTTAATTTCTTCAAATCTTCCTTTTTTTACCTCAATGTTTTTAATTTTTTTGTTGTTGATTTCAAGACCCGCAATACTTTTTTGAAACCCTGTGGCCAAAAGTCCATAAATACCAATAGAAGTTAAAATTGATAAAGTAAAAAGAGCCATTGTTAAATATAACTTTAACACCCCATATACTTTAGACCAACTATCGTGAAGATAAGTTGCAATTGATATTTTAGAGATTTCTAAAAAAGATCCCATAATAATTACAGGAATTGAAACCCCTGAAAATATAATTGAAAGTCCATATACACTATAATATGCCGCGGTTCCCGATAGTCCAAGAGCACAGAATAATAACAGCCATGGTAAAAATTTACTATTCATTTGATTTGTTCTTTTTATATAAATATTAAAATAAGTCTTAATTTAAAATTGTCATTAGTAGGACTACATAATAGTCTTTTAAAATAAAAAATAAAACCCCCACTGGCGCCAATGGGGGAGTGTAGTTTCATTCTACCGTATAGATAGAATTGGGGATTTTCACCTTGAGAACCTCGTGTCTCATTCCGCCGAGTTGTTAGGGTAATCTCGGTTCAACCCTTTTTATAGATAATCAAATAATTCAGAAGAATCATTACGAAGTCTTCTAAGAGCCTTCTCTTTAATTTGTCTAACTCTTTCTTTTGTTAAACCAAAGTCCGATCCAATATCTTCCAATGTTCTTGGTGTTCCACTTAATCCAAAGTAATCAGCAACAATAACTCTCTCCCTATCGTCCAAAACATCCAAAAGTTTTAATAATTTGTCTTTTAAGATATCTTTGGTGTCAAATACCGCATCAGGTAGTTCAGCGTCCTTATTTGCAATCATATCCAACAATGTATCACCATCCTCGTTTATATTCATATCCAAGTCTATCATTGAGGGGAGTGTGGAAAACTTATCCTCAAGTTTTTTTCCAGTCTTTTCAAGTTCTTTTTTCGCTTTATGAAGATCCTGAACCACATTAACCGGTAGTCTAATAGTTCTTGAGTTATCATTTAACGATTGAATTATGGATTGTTTTACCCACCATACCGCATAGGATATAAATCTTAAATCTTTGTTCCAATCAAAGTTTTTAATTGCTTTCATCAACCCTAAATTACCTTCAGCAATTAAGTCAGACAAGTCCAAACCTTGATTTTGGTATTGTTTTGCAACCGTGATAACAAAACGAAGATTTCCTGTCAAAATCTCTTCTTCAATTCTTTGTTTTTCTGTCAATTGTAAATCTTCCGACTTCATTTTTTTTGCCAGTTCTCTCTCCCTTTCTGCGGTCATTACCTTAATTTTTCTAATGTCTTTAAGGTAATGTTGAATTTCTTCTTGGTTTATGTGCGCACCTGAGCTTTTTTCTTTCATATATTTGTTTTAAAGTGATTTTGAGTATTCTTCCAATTTTTGTCTTTCCAATTCTGATAATGAAGACAGTCCTTCCTGACCAATTTTATCAAGTAATTCGTCAAGTGTCATATCACAAACTTCAGGTCGTTTGAAATTCATAATTAAATCCGCAATGTCAAAAAATGGTTCTGTGTTTCTAAGATTTTTTGTTCTTAATTTTGGTGGAGTTTGTTTCTTTGGTTTGGATCCCTTTAACGTTAAAAACTCATTTAGGTTGTTTTCATCCATGTTTGAAACAATTGATGTTGGTTTTTTTGTTAAAAAATAGTCAAAGTTTTGAACCTCTTCATTAATAAAGAATAATACATCTTGGATATCCTCAATTGGTCCTTTAGCGTCAAAATGAAAAATGGCATGTTTTGGTCCATATAAGAACTTAACATTTCCTGATGCCAAATTTTCTGAAATCATTGTTCCAATTTGTTGTGTTTTGTTTTCAGAGTCCTCAATCGTCTCGTCGTAATAAGAAAAAAGTAAGTAATTCATGTGTTTTTTTTAATTGTTCTACAAATATAAGGAAAAAATTCAGTTTTGTTTTAAATTATCACAAAACTTTTGAAATATTATTTTCTTTTTTGATTTTAACTATGTTGTCCGACCAATTATTAATCAAAGGGTTGTGTGAAATAACGAACACCTTTTCAAAATAATCTTTAATCTTAATGAAAAATTCAGATACCATTTCTAAGTTTTCATTTGAAATTTTACCAAATACCTCGTCCATCACAACAAGATTTGGTTTTGGTAAAGTGCAAATTTTTGTTAATACCGATCTAAGTGCAAGTGATGCAATAGTCTTTTCATAACCCGACCCAGATGTCATTAATTTATCAATTCCTGTGCTGTTATCAATCATCATAAACTCAACCTCGTTCTTATCGTTAATTCTAAGTTCCAACTTGAAGTAACAAGAATCTTCCATAAGTCGTTGTAGTTCATTATTTATTAACGGTAACATGGTTTTCATTATGATTTTGGAAACTCCATTTTTACCAAAAGCTTCAAGATAGATTTTATAAATCTTTTCTTTTTCTTCTTCTTCTTTGATTTTAACAATCATTTTTTTATTGTTTTCAATCTTCTCTTCTAACGAAGAAATGGAAACTTTGTTACCTGAAATCAAAGAATTTATTCTTGTTTTTTCTCTTTCAAGCTCTTCAAGCCTTAAATCCGCTTTAATTAACTGACCCTCAATCTTTTGATTTTCAGAAATCTTATCCTGAATTTCTTCCCACCTTTTAAGTTTATCTCTTAACGAACTTATTTTCAAATCACAACTTTCAACAGAAATCTCATACTTTTCTTTAACTAGTTTGTTTTTTTCATATTCATCAAACTCCTTCTTTAACTGAACAAAACTCTGTTCTTTGCGGGATAAATCCTGCATAAGTGTCGTTTTTGTGGTTTTTTGCACAATTAGTCCATCTAACTCTGCGATTTTAGAATTTGTTATCGCTGCGTTCATCAACTCAATTCCGCAGTGAGCACATTTGATACCCCCCTCTACTTCAGACTTTAATTTGTTGATTGATGAAATCTCGGTGTCAGTCTGATCGATCTCTTTGATTTTAGAAATGTAACCTTTCTTTTCAAAATCAATCGTGTTGATTTCTTCTTGAACTTGAGTTGGATTTAATCTACTAATTTCTTGATCAATGTTGGAATGTTTTTTCTTTAACATGTCATCACGATAAGTTTTACCTTTGGTGATTGCGTCTTCAACATTTGTTAATTCTTTTTGACTATCCTCTATTTGAGTATTAAGTGTTTGAATTGACTCTTGGTGAGTTGTAATATCATCTTTTAATTGTTCAGATGAATACACATTTGACAATTTTTGCTTTGAGAACTCTCCGTAGATTTCTTTTGCAACTTCTTCTTTCTTTTTTAAAAACTCAAGTCCCATAAATCTTGATAATACCTGACCTCGAGCTGTTGGTTTTGACTCCAATAATTCTTCAAGGTTTGATCCTGTTGTTAGAATTGTCATTAAGAAGTCTTCTTTGGTCCCAATTGAGGTTTTGATAAATGCTTCGGTTTCTCTTCTTTGTTCTCCTGTAAAGTTTAATAACGTTCCGTCAGATAGTTTTTTAAAGAAGTCTAGTTCAGTTTTAACATTCCATTCACCTTTTTTGGACATTTTTCTTTCAATGTTTCTAACAATAACATATTCTTCACCATCAATTGTGATTTCACCTTTGACATGAACTTTATCTTTGTTTGAAAATCTGTTGAATATCTCTTCAGCTTTTGTTGTCTTTGTTGTTTCGTTAAAGAATAAGAACATTAAAAGATCCACCGTTAATACGGTTTTACCCCCAAAATTTGGTGGATCTGACTCTACCACCACAATACCATTTAACTTATCAAAATCTAATTTTTGATTTTCCCCATATGATAAAAAGTTTGAGAACTCAATGTTTCTAATATACCACTTTTTAAACTGAGATTGGTTTTCTTCATCACCATTCATTTTGTTTTCAACCATTTTATTGATTGATAAAACATCATCTTGATAATTAGAATACCCTTTGGCATCAACAAACTTCTTCAGTAAGTCAAGTTGATAATTTGAATCAGATATGTTCACTGAGACATCAATACTTTGCATTTCATGCGTTTCAACATTCTTTGCCTTAGTTAAAACATTTACATTAGTAGTATTATATTTCTTTTGGAAATAATGTTTTACACTTTTGATCTTGTCTTGAGTGAAATTTTCAGGTAGGTCTTCCCATACAACTTGTATTGTTGGGTTTTCAAACTTAGAAAAGTCTAAATATTTTATCATTATATTGTAATTAAATAATCTTGGTGGGTTGAACAAGTCCATTCATTATTTTTGTTCTTCTTCTGTTGTGTCAACATCTAAAGGCATATCAGGTCCTTCAATGTTAAGTGGGAATGTTTCTCTCAATTCCTCATCATTACCCATAATTTCTTCAAATTCTTTGTTAATTTTTTGAGATTCTTCTTCGTTTGGGGTAAATTTAAATGCGTGATCAATTGTTCTTTCTTCAACAACTTCAAAATTTAAATCTTGATCACCAATTTGAGCTTTAAGATTTTCTTCGTTTGACATAGCATCAATTTGTTGTTTCATCAATAAATCAAAAGCTTTTTGCATTCCTGATTTTTGTTGTTTAATTTTTGCATTTCTTTTTGCAACTTTTTTTCTGTGTTCTTTTGCTGCTTTTCCCATTTTATAAATTATAAATTATTATTACTTGGTCTATTTTCTTCAAACCATTCAATTATACCATTTATTGCCCACACTGCTCCTGAAGCCAAAAAAGCATCGAAGAACCAAGACGCCCAAGGAGTAACTTCCAATATTTGGTATGTTGGTGAGTAAATTGTAATTGATAGGAACCATCCACAATGAAACCCAAAACACATCATACATTTAATCATATTAGATATAAAAACCCAAATACCATTAAATGCTGTCCATTCATTTTCCGCCCACTTATTAATTTTATTTCTTGGTCCGTTAAAAATACTTCCGTAAACAACAATATTACTTAATCCGTAAGCAATAATAATCCATAGTATCAATTGTGTCATAATTTTCTATTTTTTTTTAAATTATCTTCAGCCCATAACGGTTGAAGGTTTGTATAGTGATTTAGTTTAAATAGTTCTTCTTCAGTCTTAGCCTCACAGAGTGGTATAATATGGTCTAAATGCCAATCACCATAATTATCCCAACCCATATTTTCAGTGAACTTATTAGAAATATAAGTTTTAAATTCTTCATAATCAAGACCCACAATTTCTTTGGTTTTTTTACCAATATGGTTTCCTTTCATGTAATCCCTGATTCTTTCTCTTAATCTCCTTTTCATTCTAAAAAAACCATCGGTTTTTAATTTATTTTTTCTCCATTGATCATTTTTTTTTCTTTCGGTTTGCCTGTTTTTATAATAATATTCTTTTCTTTTTTCTCTTTCTTCATCTACATTATTTAGATAATATTTTCTTCTAGACTCTTTAAATTTCTCTCTCCATTCTTCATTTTCTCTATATTTTCGCATTCTTTCCTTAGATGTCATGTGCGGGTTTTTTTCTAAATATTTTTTTTTTTGTTTTTTATATTTTTCAGGGTTATTATTTCTATGAATTTTATTTTTTAAGTTTATTTTTTCTCGATTTTTAATTCTATAATTAGAGGTTCTTATTTTTTCACATTTTTTACAATAATTTACCAACCCATCTTTATTATTTTTATTTTTAGAAAAATTAGAATCATCTTGTTCTATTAAACATTTTTTACACTTTTTCATAATTAATTAATTTATATATAAATATATGTATTTTATGTTTTGGTAAAATTATACTCTTTTATTTAAATTTGATCCCCTAAGTAGATAACCTTGATTTTGGTTACCATTCAAAAGGTCTCGGTTTATTTTTTCTAATTCTTTTATTTGTTCGTTTTTTTGTTGTAATTCACTTCTCATATTTTGAATTGTTTGCTGAAGTAATTTTACCTTGTCGTTATCTTCTTTAATGTCTAACTTTTGTCTAAGTTCGTCTAAAGTTTGTCTAAGTTCATCTAGTTCTTCATTCTTTTTAGCTGTTTCATTTTCCAACTGTTGTATTTTTAACAACAGTTCGTTTTCAGTTGTTTTGTCACTAATATATTCAGTTTTTGTAACTATTTTTTCAACTGGTATTTCTTTAACCACCTCAACTATTTTTTCAACTTCTTTAATAACCTCAACAATTTTCTCCACCTCTTTTATCACTTCAACAGGTATTTCTACTCGTTTTTCAACAATTACCTCTTTAATTAAGTCTTTTTCACCATCATTAAGTGTTTTTCCTAAAAGTCCATATCTTTTAATATCAAACCCTTGTTTAAAACATAGATACATGAAGTTATCCACATCTTTAATTTCTTGTGATTCACAAAATGCAGACACTGCCTGCATTATTTCTTTATTAAAGATTTTGGAGTTTTTCAATTCCATTTTCAATATCTTCAAATGATTTTATGGAGAATTTCATAAATGGTTTTGGGTTTGGTAGATCAACATAAGAATATTCTTTTGTCTCGACATTATAAATTCCATAACCATGTCTTCCAATACTTTCACCAATGTTATTTTGAATGGTTGATCCAATCATATAACCTTTCCCCTCTTTAATTTGGAACTCAGCTCGTTTATGAATGTCACCACATAAAACAGTTTCCAACCCATCAAACTTTTCAATCTCATACGCCTCCTCACCAAACTCAAAACCAAGATCTGTTTTTAAACCTGAAATAGGTCCGTGAAATAAACCAATCTTTCTTCCCTTACCATCAATAATATCAGGAGGAATGTTTCCTTGAAATTGTGAATATACGCACCAACTAATATTGTCGTCCTCATAAACACCTCTGTTTTTATAATAAACAATATTTTTACTATTCAAGGAATTGATAATTGGTGATAACGCATCCATTCTATCTAAATTATTTAAAATCGCGTCATGGTTTCCAGGTATGATAATTGTTTTCGCAATAAAGGAACATTCAGTTAAAATCCAACTAACCATTTCAATAAGTTCTGGCGTCATTTGGTTTTTAGAATGAACCAAATCTCCCGTAAACACGATGCGATCAGGTTCTAAGTCTCTCCATTGTTCAATTGCGGTTTCTAAAATAGACTTATATAGATCGTGATCTTTGAATAGTCTAATGTGTAGATCAGAAAAATGTATTAGTTTTTTAATCATAATTTTTAATTAAAACGGATAACAATTCTCAACCATTTCATATTTTTTATTAGCAATTTTTTTAACTTTTGAAATTGGGAAATCAAAATCTTCTGTTTCAATCGCTTCTTCACAAGAGTAATACATTGATTCTTGACGATCTGTAATATGGTCCCACTTTCCCTCTTGTTTCCAATCTTGAAATAATTCTCTTAATCTTTCTTCGTCCATTTCTTCAACCTCTTCTGCTTTAGTATATGAATTTTCGTTTATCTCACCTAAAATCCATTCTTTAATATCCTGAATGTCTTCATCGCCAGTAACTTCATAACCCGGATCAAACATTCCTTCAGATTCAATAGTTTCTTCATCTTCGGTGTAAACTCCGTTCCAAACAACTGCAGTTCCAATATTAGTTTCAAATTCATCATACCATTTACAGGTAATTCTAACATCCTCAAATTCAGAAATACAAATTGAGTAAAGTTTAATTAAAAATCCATCAGGAATATAAGAAGGAGTTTCTAATTTAATAATATCGTCAACACCTCCAGTGATCCATTTAGTTCCAACATTATCATAAAGCCACCCATGATTTACACCTGAATCTGTAATTGGATATTCAGTTTCACCATTGTTATAAGGTTTTTTAAGTTCATCTTCGGTGTAAAATGTTTGAACAATAACTTTTGTTTCTTGTCCGTATTCTGCCTTTGGCATGTTGTCAAACATGTTACAGATTTTATCCATTGCCTCTTCAGGTTCAATAGTTACTTGTGAATAAATAAAATTTGCCATTTTAATATTTTTTAATCGTTTAATTGTTGTTTATTTTCAAATGTAATATCCCAAGATGGTGATATTGGGTCATATTTAGGTATTGGGTTAACAGGAACGGGTATTTGATCAAATTGTCTAATTGACACTGATGGTTTTTCATCAACAACCAAATTCATTTTTTCAACGATCGGCGTAATTTCAATCTGTTTATTTTCAAGTTTACCGGTTAAATAACCTTCTAACCACGCAAAAAATTCTTTATGTGTCATCTTATTCTTCTTCTATTTGAAAATCGGATTCTTCTTCATTTTTGATTTTATCCCATTCTAATTCTTGATCCGCCCTAAAATCTACTTCGTTATAAAACTTTTCTTCATCCTCTTCAAAAAGTTTTGCTTGTTCATCTGTTAACTTTGTAGTATACTTACAAATTGTTACGTAAGTTTCATACCATCCTAATTTTTTTGCCATTTTTTTTAATTTAATTTAATTTGATTATTGATTATATAAATTTGCCAAAATAAGTCTTACTAACTTAAATTCTTTTGATCTGTTTAATCTCAAACCATAACTTGATGCAATACTTTTTAAGTAAGGCGTCGCCTGAGATATTGTCATTTTACCTATTTCCATTAGTCAATGAATAATTCAAAATCACCATTAACATGTCCACATTCATTACACATGTATGTAGGAAATGGAACAATTGTGTCTTCGTGACTTCCTGTTAATAATTTTGGAACTTTTTTTAACATAGTTACCTCTTTGAAGAATTTGGATTCACACTTTTCACATTTAATTGTTTGTTGTTTGCGTAAATCAATTTGTGGTCTGATTATATCGTCGCTCATTTTGTTATATATTTTATGTTTATTTTAATTGTTGATATATGATCCCAACTAGTTGTTAGCAGTAATACTACATTCCATCTCCGAATGAAGTTACTACGTTAAAATCTTTTTCTTTTCTTTTTTCTTCCACCCTCTTTAAAGAAATATTAAAATGATTTTCGTCATTTTCTATCCCAATAAAATTGCGGTTGGTATTTATACAAGCAATTCCACAAGTACAACTTCCAAAAGTATTGTCTAAAATAGTATTACCCTCGTTGCTGTATGAGTTTACCAACCATTCAAGTAATTCAACTGGTTTTTGTGTACTATGTAATTGGTCTTGCCTTCTCCATTTTTGTTGAAAGAATTGTACGGTTGAGGGATACCTAAAACCATCATTTGTGGTTTCACTTTCAGAAATCACACCAAGTTTGTGATTGTTTGGTTTATCTCCTTTGTTCGCTTTTCGTTTTCTATAATAAGGTTCACCTTCTTCAAGTTGTGGATTATAAATAACTTTACCCTTTCCAAATATCAAAATGTTTTCGTGTTTTTGAACAGGTCTGTATTTAGCAGTAAATGAACTTCCGCTTTTTGATTTATGCCAAATTATTTCGTACTTATACATTTTCTCATTTGATAATGCTAATTTGTAAGCAAACAATCCTGTTCCAAATAAAGCAATAGCACCATCATCTTTAATTATCCTTTTGTATTGTTCCCAAAGTTCTTCAAATGGTATTACAATATCCCAATTATTTTTAGTTGAGCCGTAAGGTAAATCACAGCAAATAAAGTCAATACTTTTAACAGGTATCAATTTCATTTGTTTTATTGTATCTCCGTATCTTAAATCTATTGTCATAATTTTATTTTAATATTTCCCACCGCACAAAAAAAGAAAAGAAAAAAGTTTCGTTCTTCGATTGAGCATTTGTGGTTTTAATCCGTACTAATGCTAACATCGTGTATAAAACATAATGGGTTCAGTAGTATATTTAAAGTTTGTACTTCTATTATAGTTCATTTTGTGTTGAAAGTTTAGTGTTTCTAATCCATTACGTTTCATACACCCAACCGTTAGTGGTAATGCTAAGAAATCCTACAAGATTCTGTGGCATACTCCATAAAGTGAATTAAATCAGGTTTCTTCAATCCTGCATCAACATACTTGTTTATTAAAACGAATAGGTCATCTTGAAAATCAATAGCACTACCACTAACAACAGGTATATTTAATGCCTGTTCCTGTGGTTCTTGTAAGTTCTGCTCTTTTTTCATCTTTATCTGTATTTTGATTGTTTGTAATTATAAATCAGGCACTAAACATACCTGCGGACGTTATACACAATACTACATTATACGTTCTAATCAGCATTTTGTTTCAAAAACTTTTTAAAAATTTCCTACTCAACAATATGATTTTTTATCTCTTTTTGTTTTTCATTATAAAAATCTAAATCTTTTTCAGAATAATTGTTTGGTAAAATTATTACTGAATTACATTCTAAGATTTGTGGAGCAACAATACCTTGATTGTACAACCAACTTGCAATTTTAAATTGTATTTTCGTAATCATCGTTTTCATTTCTTTTATTTATTTTAGTTTATATTATTTGTGCCAATTCATAATCTTCATTATCAATTGCGTTTCTTAATTTAGTTTCCAAACTTTTTGGTATTATAGCAGCAACAATATAGTTTTTATAGTTTAAATTAATAATAACATCATCTCCGTTTTTAATTGCATTACATAATTTATTATATTCAACAATTAAACTACCATCATCACCATAAACGCCATAAATATTTCCATTTAATTTAACAACATTAGCATATGTTAAATATACGTTATCACTATTGATAAGTAAAGCATCATTAGTATATTTATATTTATCTTCTCTATTAATTAAAAGTGTTATTTCCATTATTCAATTTTTAAAAAGTTTTTATTCGTTCTTAGTATAAAGTTCGGTTCTAATTTATCCGTACTGGTTATAACAGCAAGTAAACCACATTAAAACGATGGTTTACTTGCAACCGTTATAAACAAGGCTACGAAACTGCACAACCAAGAACATATTGTCCTACATTTGGGTCAACGCAATTACGAATTATTTGGTCTTTTCTGTGTTTCATTTTATATTCTCGTAAGTCAAAATAAACACATTTATCAGAACAATCCCAAGTATCTAAAAGTACACCATTATCTAATACTGATACGTGTTTAGACACTCTCACAATATATTTACCTTCAGGATCAATTTTTGCAAGTGTTTTAGAAGTCATTCTATTTTCACCCTTTATTGCAGGAAATGAAATTCTTTCATAACTAAACCCCAAGTTATTTAAAGTATTTGTTATTTGATTTTCCCAAAATTTGTCGGTTTTTTTGGATGCTCTCCAACCATTGTTATACATAAGTTTATGTACTTTACTGTATTCTGAATTTGTTATTATGGTTACCGCTCTAACCATACAGTCACCATCACATTTAATATCTTTCTCTGTCTTTGGTTGTGTGTGTTTAAAGATCATAATTATTAATTTTATAATACAAAGATAATAAAATTTTTCTAATAAAACAAAAACCCCCATTTTTTATTTGGAGGCTTTATATTATTTTTATAACTTTAATTTAATATTACAAAGATATTTTATTATTTAATAATTTGTTTTATTACTTGTGTTGAAAAATTTACATTACTTACCTGAATATAATAAATTCCATTTACCATATTTAAATCAATAATATTATATAAATTAATCCCTGAAACAATATTAATTTCTTTATTAAGTATTTCAGATCCTTTTGTGTCTTTAATAATTAATTTTCCGTTACCAACCATATTTTTATTGTTTAACACAACTTGAAAAGACCCTGAACTTGGATTAGGAAATATTGAAAAGTAACCTTTTGTGTTTTCACTACACATAACATTTATTGGTCCATACTCTTTTGATTGTCCATCAATATCATATTGAAGAAGTTTATAATAGTTATTCCCATCAATTGCGTTTTCATCTTTTGTGGTATAAGTTAATTCTTCTGTAGAATTACCAGCCGAATTTAAAGTGGTTAATATAGACCAATTAATACCATCTCTTGATTTAAGAACTTCAAAATAATCAGAATTATGTTCACTTTCAGTTTTCCAAGTTAATGATATTAAATTATTATCACAAACCCCAACAAAACTTAATAGTTCAACAGGAAGAGCTCCATTAGTAATAATATTAAAAAATCTGGTTTGAGTCCCACATCCATAAGCATTACTGGTAATAACTCTAACCGAACCATTAGTTGTTGTCTGTGGCCAAGTAAATGTAATTGATGGAGAGTTAGAGTTAGGAACGTTTATCCATAGTGGTGCAGTTACGGACTCGGTGTAAGCCCATTGATATGTTACGTTTGCTACCGGTGTTATTGAATAACTTTCTTGGGTTCCAGCAATTATGGTATTATTACCAGATATTGTAGACACAAAACCAACAGAAGGATTTACGGTTATTGTTGTTGATGTTGATGCCGAACACCCATTTTCCGTTACTGTTAATTGATAGGTCTGTGTAGTTGTAGGAGAAGCAAATGGACTTGGGGCACTTGCATTTGAAAGTCCAGTTGATGGGCTCCATAAATATGTTGGAGAAGAACCGTTAACGTTAGATATCAATTGGGTATTTGACCCATCACATATCGTATTTGTTACCGCACTTATGGTTACAGTGGGATTGGGATTAACCGTTATTGTTGTTGAAGCACACCCACCACTAAAAAGACCTCCGTTTAGATTTCTTGCGTAGTATGTGGTGGTTGATGCAGGACTTACCGAAATGGAATTTCCAGTTGACACGAAAGTTGATGCACAACCTCCTACATACCAATAAACCACACCCACAACACCATTTGCGGTTAGGGTGGTAGATGATCCATTACAAATAGTATTTTGTGTTGCAGATATTGATGTTGGGTCTGCCGGTGGTGGTGACATGCAACTAAGACCAACATTAAAGGAACCATTGGATGAATATCCATGAACCAATATGTAGTAATTTGTTCCTACTGTGGAAGTCCATGAAAATGAGGCAGAAGAACTAGCACAACCCGGACCATAATCATCATTACCACCTACACATGACAATGTAGAACAATTAGGACCACTAAAAACAGATATTTTGCTATCCCACGCAGTGGCACAAAGATTTGCCGTCATAATTTGTCCGTTTCCTGAAACAACATACCAAACACCTGGTTGTGTTTGACTTATAGAACAAAATCCAGCTTCACCTGTTCCTGAATTGGTAGCGTTTACTGTAGTTCCTGATAGTGACTGACTACAAGTAATGGCCGTTGCATTACATACTAAATCATTTGACGGAGGAGGTGTTGCCGCACAAGTCAAGCACTCAATATAATCGGTTCCACACGAAGACGCAGTTCCACAATTAGAATTTGTATTATAGTGAACATAATATGTTCCTGACACAGGAGCAGTCCATGTTAGTGGGGATGCACCTGAAGCAACTACAGTTCCTCCTGGTGTTGTGTGTCTTACTGTTATCCAACCACCCAAACTATAAGATGATCTGTATTGTCTGCCTGAGACAACACTAGT
>Ga0247833_1003196_pt1 | contig 22237 bp, 12 predicted proteins | sample LaCruzMarch2015__7_FD_187117 | JGI IMG/M metagenome (GOLD analysis project Ga0247833, IMG submission 187117) | Freshwater microbial communities from meromictic Lake La Cruz, Castile-La Mancha, Spain - LaCruzMarch2015_8m | ecosystem: Environmental > Aquatic > Freshwater > Lake | place: Spain... | reverse complement strand
TTGTTGTTGTTGTTGTTGTTGTTATTATTATTTGGGGATAACTGATAATGTTGGTGTTGTGATGACTGCTGGTGGTCTACTTCTTGTCCAATCTCAACTTCTTCATCTCTTCCATCCTCTTCCTCCTCCTCCTCCTCCTGATTATTATAGTCCATTGTGAAACTTGGCGTCGTTATTTGATCGTGCACCTCCTCCTCCTCCTCACATCTAACAACAACCTTCGGTGTATTCCTTGTTCGTTGTTTGTTACTGCTCCTACGCGTTACGACTGAAACAAGCTTCTTCGTCGATGCACGACAAATAATAGACCGCAGTATCTCGCCCCCTCGCTGATGAAGAGATGACGATGGCGCGTAAGCAGTAGAGTCGACAATGGAGGAAATTGTTGTTGTTGTTGTTGTTTTAGTAGTTGGCAGTCGTCTATCGTCGCAGCTCTGCGAATTATCATTAGTATTCATCGCGCTACTACTGTATTCCATCTCAACGCCGACCTCCTCGCCGCCCCCCTTGCCATCATCAGAGCACACCACCTGACTACTATGCCCTGATGGCCCTGGATCAACATACTTGACGACTCCGACAGACCCATCATTGGACAATACGCACCGATGATCGATGGTACTAATGGTCATATTTTATATACAATACATTCATCAATCAAGGCTACGATTCAATGAAAACGGCTTACTACGAGTCGGGTAACAACTGACCTTCTCGGACTTAGATAGGTTCCTAGATAGGTTCCTAGATAAACTCGATTTTCCCCGACAAAATTCAAATCAGGTGTTACTGCGTGCTGTGCGTCCCTCCCCCTCCTCCTCGCTCCACTCTGGTAGCACGTCCCACGTCGCACTCCCTCCCTCTCCTCCTCGCTCCACTCTCGGTAGCACGTCCCACTTCGCACGCCATTTATATCGCAAGGGGTAAGATACCGCCTCTGGTACCCGAACGATGCCTGGACTTGGCGCTACAGACCCTGCAGATCTTGACGCGAGGGCTCGAGCGGAGCTGGGTCTTTCCAGGCAGGTGCAGCAGCCTCGCCGAGTAGCACCACACCCCGATCGTGGCGGTAGCCGTGGCTACGACGTCTTTTACCGCCAGATGCAACTGGATAAAAATAATATGCAGCAGCCGGTCGACGTTTCGAGGTCATCAATTTACCGCTGGACGAGACGTCTCGTGCCATACCGTCAGACCGGTAATAAACAGCGTGGGCAAATAGTCGGCGGAGACCTGTTGAATCTTGTTATTTACATAACAGCCCACAAGGATGCCACTCAAGACGAGATTGCGACCTTCATCTATAACGAGGGGGGGGCACTTTATTCTCGTCAAACCATATCAAAGCGAATGCAAGAGCTTGATATCACCAAGAAGAAGGCCTCCACCGAAGCCTACCAGGCCAATAGTGATGACGCACAGTTCCGGGTGTACTGTTTCTTCAATTGCCCCCCTCCTCTTGGTATCTATCAGGTGCCCCGGAGGAAGCTCATTGATGTGGATGAATTTGGAGTTACCCTTGAGAAATGTAATCGGACAGGGGGGTGGGCTGTGAAGGCTCAACGTGTTCGAAAGGATGGTCATTATAAGGCTGGGTGTAAGCTCACGGTACTGTTTGCGATAGAGCCCGGAGATCCTAGACTTCCTCCTCTTGCTCGGGGGAGTACATCTAATCCACGACGGTGGATTAGATGTAATCGTGCTGTTGGTACAACTAACAATCACTTTCGTGACTTCTGTGACTAAATTTGCACGGATATTGAGACCAATAACATTCCTGGAACCGACTTGCATCGAATCTTTATATGGGATAACTTGCAGGCACATCACTGTGCTTACGTTCATAATACAGTGACAGGACGGAATAATCCTAGCAACTTTACCATCGTCCCAAGACCACCATATCATCCAAAGTATGGTCCAATTGAATACAAGATTTGTGAGGTGATGGAGAATATTCGTCTAAGGAAGGAAGAGCATTGGAATACTCAACATTTGGAACAGGAGATATATCGGGCAGCCAATGAAATACGATCGTTTGATGCCACATTTATTCATTGTGGGTACAAGTGGCTTTGATTATTGTATTTTATACCTAAATTTACACGTAGCAGAAACATTCCACTTAGTTTTATCTTATATATTATGAAATAATGATCGACTTCCTCTACCCTTTGCCTTCGTCGTTGTCAGCGTATTGCATGTTGTAGTCTCCTTCGTTATCATTACGATACACTAAATCACGATGTACTGCCTAACCACTAACCCAATTAGTGGCCAAACAATATATGTACGAGGGGAGGTGTCTATCTATTTATCCAACCGGCGCTGATAGTCAATGCAACAATTGGCAATGTCCTGTGAAAGCTTATTGTCACCATTCTTTGACACCGCACTGACGAAATTGATAATTCCATCATCCTTCTTCGATAGCTTGTCATATGCCTTTGTTGCACTAGCTTTGACTGGAGAGTCTTCCGTCGGACTAATCATTGTACTGAGGAGCCGAGCTGCAACTCTTTCAGTCATATCAGGCTGCTCCTCGTGAATAGGAGATAGGGCTCGATTTCGAGACGTTGTAGAATGAGGATCCAATGGCAGACGACTAAGATGATTGCGGTGTTGACGGTTGCCTGCGTTGGAAATGTATATCGAATCAGATGGTCTCCCATCATCGTCGTCAACTGAAGGGCGCTTCCTGCTTTGAGCTGGTAACAATTTCTTTCGTGCAGCTACGATGGACATTGTCCCTCCACGGTGTGTTTGAATAGTTGTGCTTCGACCAGGGATAACTTCACGCAAACCCCGATGCATGTCCATATTAGACTGTATACCATTATCATGTAGAAGACTCAATGCCGTATCTGTGTCGATATCCTGGTGGATATCTTCCTCTGTGCGGCCATCAATACTCTGATACTGGCGGAGGGCATTGTTCTGGTTGTAATCCATCAAGGCACCGAAGAATGAGTGCCTGCCCTCTGTCGCCCTTTCATTTTTCGTCTTGAGCTTTGTACCACTCTCCTGCATTTCAATCTTCTTCAACGATGCGGCAATTGTGTGTCGTTTATTCTCCTCAAAAAGTACCTGGCAAATGCATTTGCAAATAGGGCAATCGAATTGACAATCTCTCAACCCAGGGACTCCTGGGCCCCGTTCCATCGCTAATTCAATACAATACCAGCATCCAAAACCATTCTCATTTCCGAAGCAATTCTGACAAAAACAGTAGCACCCGGACTTATTCGAAGGAGGATTGAACTTTCCATTCCCATCATTTGCCAAGGCCACAGCACGTAATACCTCACTCTCAGCACTAATAACTGCACTTGATTGTAGGGGTTGAGTGCTATCATGTATACAGACTGGACAACCGGACAAAATCCTCGAATACTTGCCCCAAGGAACTAAGTCTTGGGCACGTGCTCCTTCACCTTCCTGACGGTCTAATGTTGGTGTGCGGTGCCTAACACATTCTTTCTTCTTTTGATCAAGAGCATACTTTGCAAGGCATGGCGAGTACATATCCTCCAGCCTATCAAACTGGCGTGCCATTCGCTTGAATGCTTTCTCTTCATTCAACTTCGCCGACTTCGCTGATGTGGAGGAAGCATACCTGGTACTGTGACTTCTTAGTTGAGGTGGATCACCTAAACTCTTTGCCTGCTTCTTTAGCACCAAAAGCTTGGCAAGAAAGTGTACTCTTTCTTTATCGTACTGGCTGTCTTCTTTGCATTGGATAGGAGCTGTTGCTGTATGGCATTGAACTCTTTTGCTTGCGATGAATCCTTCCAAAAAAACGGAACTGCCGCTTTTTCTTTGAAGCCGAAGAGCAGCTTTAGTTGTGTGTCATGAGTGGGGGACCCATACTTACGGCCTTGGAGGATTACGAGTGCGGTTTTGTACGTTTTATTCTTCTTCAGCTCCTCCCCCACCATAGTAACATCAAAGTCATCATCCGAATCAACAAGGTTGACAACATCATCAGTGGACATGGCTGCCGCTGCCATGCCAGCATTGGACCTGGCTGCCGCTACCACATTGGGCTTGGCTACTGCTGCTATTGCACGTGCAAAGAGTTCAACGACGTATCCACTAGCATGGAGACAGGACACGGCCTGGGCAACTTCAACGGTCTCGCAAGGATCCTGGCCGTAAGATAGCAATAGATTGATATCGGCCTCATTATTGGGATGCATACCACTAACATGTAAGTCACCCTCCACAATGATACCATCAGAGATAACAATGCGTGTCTTACAATTATTATCCCTACCTTCCGACCGAGGATGAGCAGAACCCTCCTCATCATCCTTACGAGCAAAAGCTTACCATCATCCTCGTCCCCCTCATCTTCAGGTGGTTGGTAGCGGACAAGACGGTATCTACCATCACGCAACTCGGTATCGAACCCAATTTCATGGAGTTGCAAGGTAGCACTCTCCGCACGGTTTGTCATATCGTTTACGCGTCGACGAAAGGCCTCTTTGGATTCATTTTTGCGAGGCACATAATCATCATCATTATCATTCAATTCAATAATGATACCTAGCAAACGCTTGGCACGCTCGTGGTCCTCGGCATGTGACACCATGGACAATGGAGGTCGTATCAACCGCAATAATGGGTAAGGCTCTCGGGGTGCTATTCGGACCCCTCAAAGCCCGTAGGAAATATCACCTTAACAGACAGCGTCACCCTCTGAGTGATATTCCTACCCCTTGCGATATAAATGGCGTGCGACGTGGGACGTGCTACCAGAGTGGAGCGAGGAGGAGGGGGAGGGACGCACAGCACGCAGTAACACCTGATTTGAATTTTGTAGGGGAAAATCGAGTTTATCTAGGAACCTATCTAGGAACCTACTAAGTCCGAGAAGGTCAGTTGTTACCCGACTCGTAGTATCGTGCCGAGTGGGGACTTTTTTTAGACTCCCCGGAAGGGGGATAAAAGGGGGGAGAAGAAGAAAAAAGGAAGAAAAAGGGGGGAAAAGGAAAAAAAAGGGAGTAGGTAGGTCGACCCTCCTGAGTCACTTACGGTATCCTTCCACCAAAATCTCTCTTCTCCCTTCCTTTTTCGACAAGTTCTTTCGATATCAGAGGTTGTCCTTCCACCACCTTCTTCCACATAAACTTTGTTGATAGTTGTAGCTCCGCCTGTCAAAAGATTACTGTCGTTGGCAACTAGTTCGAAGATTTTGTGCAACCAAGGAGAAGTGATTTTTGGGGGGGCGGGGCTTCGCCTCGTAGCCCCTGTTACATTAATTTACATTGCCAATGAAAACGGCTTCGCTCGGGCTTTTGGAGGTGATGGTGGTACGTGTGAATGCCAGTGCCCCCCGGACCCCCCTCTTTCGGTGACGTCACGGGCCATTCCCCCTTTCTTTGTTTTCTTCAAGAACAGTTTTTGGCGAATGAGCGGGAAAATATTTTTGGCGGGTTGACCGTTATTTAATTACAAGAAACACTAACAAACAAATGGCGGGCTTAGTTCCACTTGTATGCACGTGAGAGCGTGACAGGAGACAGATTTGGCGGGCGCTCAATTCCCTAAATTTCTATTCCCGCCACGTTTAATTCCTATGTGCCCTCATATGGATAATTACAAACAAAAACTCCCTAAAGGTTTGTTGCGATCACTTAGCCTGCCAACTCTCAGGTCCTTCTCTCCCTCTTTTCACACATCGACCAACAAACAGTTCCACTGGTAAGCAAGAAGGAAGGATTTGCGAAGGATAGCACGAATCTGGTATTTAGGTCCTACGTGGGTTTATACAAACTACTTGGGAATTTTGTGATGACACCGGCCAATAAGGGCTGCCGGGCTTTAGGAGTACCTCCAAAAGAATAATGATGGATATAATGGCCGGTATTATCAAATTGGTGTAATAAAGTACATTTTTAGATTATTAACGCTATTTTAATAGTCTCTCCAGGTAGTTGTTCATTGTTACATTGTTCCAAAAGCCAGCTGGGATAATATTTCACTTTCACCTTGTAAACACCAACAATTCCATGAAATGCATCTCACAATAAATGAACTATCTATTAGTACTGCATACTGCGCTTCTACGCCCCTCTGCTCAATTCTGACGAGTCCCAATAATATCCTATGCATATGAGGCACAACGGAGCCCTCTAAAACACTCATCCGGTTAATTGATGGGGTACTCCCAATATTCGATCTCATACAGTGCATAACTACGGTGGCGACGGCAGCAAAGCGAACTGCTTCTCAGCCCCGGAGACGCCAACAACCGCCGCACCGCCGCAAAACCAGTCAGCTGAGTCCACCGATGAGGTATATTGCATCGCGTTACGGCGGCCGTTCATAGATGAATGAGGGAGGAGGACGTTCGTCACATTCAATATAGGATGAGATGGGGAGGAAACGTCTTTGGATAAAAAGGAAGTGAAAGAAACTGTCTGAAACTCTCCTGCAGCCGGAGAATATTTCAAACATAACGAATCACAATGCAGTTAATCTATCCATTGCTACTTGACCAACGTTTCTCAATACAGTTACTCCTTCCACCAGTTATCAACTCACTGCAATACCGTCAAAGACGAGTCAACAAATATGCCAAGTAGCAAGTCCACCAATGCTTGATTTGTGTCAATGAAGAGTGCTGAATCGTCAACCTATGTGGTATGTTGAAGGAGTCCATAATGGTTGAAAAAGAAAAGACTCAAAGTTGATGCAAAGACAAAGAGTAAATTTCAGCTGGACATTGTTCTAGACAGTCCAATACAATTTAGATCGATAGACGGACCACTGTCACAACAGTTTGATGGTACGCATATTCTCCAACTCCGACAGGGGCTTTTGGAGGCGGTGCATTCAATAATCACTCTAAGCACAACATGGGTACCTTTCTTCAGTCTCCAGTCTTGCAAAAACAGTTTTTGTATCCTAGGTACATGCCCCTCCCACAAATAGGCAATATAAATACAACTACATAGGAAACATGATCAGCCTGTTGTCAATTCTAAATGGATTTCACAAATAAACATCATTGCCATCCAAAAAGTAAAAGTATGAACCGGTATGATCATTCATAGATTTTCAATAGTATCCAGAGTTTTGAGTTGTATCAGTACACTGCTATTCTTACAAACAAGCACACAACATACGATAGTGTCTCTAGTTTGAAACTAAATTGGGTTTGCATATCTACATTCTTAGCCAACAACAGTCCTAATTCACACGCTCTCAATCGAAGGCATTATTCCTTTGGTTCGTGTCTAGGATAATATCCGATCAATTCTTCCATTGACCAGTCAACGTGCTCATTCATGTATCGGATGAAATGCATGTCTTCCGTCATTTTATTAACAGAAGGAAAGCATATGTGTCCTGTACACCCGATGGGATCTGCCCAGAAATCATTTTCATCTTTGACAGCGACATGCCATCCAGATGATTCATCAACATGCAGGCCAGTTTGAGCCTGAATTTGATCCATTAGACCGACTATTCCTGGTAGAGACAATGATTCATCCGAAACAAAGTTGTCATAATTGCTATATGGCTCCACTAGATCTTCAAACTGAAGTGGTATGACAGCTCTTACACCATCATGCTGCCCCGATTCCACTACTGCTGAATAGATACTGTTTGCACGAAGATCAAGTATTGTCCCATTAATTGAGGGCAATATTGCCTTGGCATAATCCTCCCATCCCAGATTACCTCCATTATTATCATTGCCTGGCAGCGAGTATATTGAATCATGTTGCGAATCAACCCGCATCAACTCGACCCACGCGTAGGGATTTACAGACACTGCTATGACGAGAATGTGCCCCTTGACTTTACTTGTTGTGACACCCTTGTCTGTTGGTAACTTATTTATTACCGCCATGTCCGGATATAACTTTTTCAATCGGTTGACCAGCCAATCGATGCTTGGATGACGCTCACAAACGCCCACCACACTTATGGTGTCTATGCCAACAAATTTATTGAAATCACGAGCAGGTTGTACATCACTTTTACTTGAGACAACAGATGCAATAGTTTTGACTATAACGCTATCTTCCACCACTTCATATGAATCCTCATCATCTATCACAAGACTTGTCACTGCACTAGACTCAAAATAGTCATCTCCACCATTATCATCATCATTAAGATTCTTACTCCTTTTATCAGGGAAAGTCAATTGTCCTTGATCTTCCACTTGCCATAATCCATTTTCTTCTGCGGCGTATGATTGATTGTTATGCTCTTCAAAGTTGATATTCATTAAAATCCCAGCCGTCAAGACTAAGCAACAAATCAAGAGTAAAATTTTAGGAGATGATAATTTTCGTAAGCCATATCGACAATACATGTCGGCGCTATCAGGAAATCGTAGACTTTTAGGAGTGCTTGCATCTGCCGACGAAGTGAGGCTTCTAACCTCGCTTCCATCGTCGTCATCATGACAATTGTCATGACCAAAGTTGATTGGTCGTGATGATTTAGGTCTGCCATCACTGCAAACAGCAAAGGCAGATGAGTTGTGATTCCCAATTTTGCCACGACCAGTAGCAGACAACGATGTGAATTGTGTCAACTCCAAATCATCGTATTCACTCGTGCCTTCCATTTCATGATTTTTTTCACTACTTTGTTCCTGCTGACGACCCATCATCCATGCATGTCTGCCTTTCCTCCACTGTAAAATACGTTTAAGATTTGCCTTCTCGGCATTGATGCCATCACTATTACGATTGCTCTCCTCGTCGTCAGTTTCATGACAACCGAAGCTACTTGAGGTATTGTAAACTAGCTCAATCTCAACGTCCTTGTAAGTTTTCAAGTCGACATCGGCAACCTGCTCGAACGATAGCGATTGCAAACCAGAGTCGTGAATCCCCTCAAAGAAACGGTCGTCGGATGAAAATTGTCGAGTGTGATTGCCCTCATGATCACCTTCTTCATCGTCATCATCATTATCAGAATAATCATCCTCGTTGGTATAAATCTCGGCTTTAATTGGGCTAAGATCATTGACTTTGTAGTCAAGTAGAGGATGATCCTTGTCACTACTTGTTCTAGTTCGGGTTTGGTATTCAGAGCTTGTCGTCCTCGCGGCGGCATCGCGTTCGTCCTTTCTAGAAAATGATATATCTATGCCTTTCAGTTCATTGAACGGAATTTGAATTGGAATAGGTCGTGGTCGCTTGGAAGTAAACTTTTGACTTTGTTTCTTCTCCTTCGCCTGAGTCATTACCACCACTGGACCCTCGTCCATCATATTATCCCCAACCGAGTCAGACTTGTCATCGTCAATTTTAACTTCAATGCCATAATTATCATCATCATCATCCTCACTAAACGAGAAAGTTAGTGACGCTCTTGTCCGATTCTGCTGATATCGCTCTACCCATCCTCCCTCAATCCCACCGCTTCCTCCTCCTCCTTTTCCTATCCACCCCTGTCCAGCACCACCCCTGCCCCGACCGACTTGCGAAATTCGTGGTGTAACCTCTGACTCAGCCGCCGATGATGTTTCTGACATTATTGAGCCAGTAGAATTGGAATAGCCATGATACGGATGCTTACTCTTGTACTGGTATGCTCCTGAATGTGGTGATAGAGAGTTTGATAGTGGATGTGTCGGGGGTAGAAGTGACGAGAGTTTCTGCTGTTTGTATTGCCGCTGTTGTTTTTGCTGCTGTTTGTATTGTTGCCCACCAAATCCGTGTTGTTCCATGTGGGGTGTGGGTAGCTGTATGACTAAATTGTTCCGTTTCATATTCTGCTTACTTCCACCACCACTGCCACCTCCTCCTTTTCTTTTAGTAGTAGGTGGATTTGGTTGTTGATAATGTTGGGTTTGTGACCTCCTCTCTTGCTGCTGCTGCTGTCGTTGTTGTGGTTTGTACTGCCTCCTCAATCGTGAGACTGGTACGTTGACGTTATGCTCTTCGTCGTCGTAATCATCATCGTTGTCGTCCATCTGCAGTGATTCAATCGCATTCATTGCATACATATCACCCAGCATGGTAGCTGACCGATTATGCCGGCGTACAGTCCGTGCGTGAGAGACAGTGGTCGTACCAACAGACACAGGAGCAATCTGAGAGGTAGATACTCGGGTCGTTGTATCAGTCAGTGGTATATTAGCATCCAACGATGGAGGAGTCAATATTTGACGTTCCACTGATGTCCTACCACAATCAATGGCATCAATCCCATCGGCAATTACCCTTGCTGCCGGAGAAGAAGGGGAAGCAGCTGCTGACGATGATGCCCCATCCCGAAAAGGGGAGGGTGGACGTAAGATTCCTCCCCCGCCGCCACCACTATCGGAATTTTTATTGTTGGGAGATGAGGGTGGACGGATGTTCCGTCGTCGTGCCAAAGGCCCCGTCTCCATTCGATGCCCCCCTCCACCTCCTCGTCGCGTCCTCTCATGACGCTTTTGCTGCTGCTGCTGTTCCCATTCACTCTCTGTCAAGTCACTTGCAATCGACATGAATGATTCCATTGAATGACGACGATCTCGTTCGTTGATGATTTTGTTATTGTTAATATAAGGATTATAATTACAATCATCATCCATATTTGTATTGGGCGAATGATGAGCAACAGCATTGTTTACTAAAGGTGTGGCATCATCAATAACATTCTTCACGGGTGTAATAGCAGCTGGGATTGTTGTTGTTGTTGTTGTTGTCGTCGTGGTTGTCATTTGTTGCTGACCCCGATGTTGTGTTAATAATGTTGGTACCTCCACAAAGTCGTAATCCCGTTGAAGATGACCATCTTTTGTCTGTGAAAACTGTGCGGCCGCTGACGATTGGTCCGGATTACCACGTATATTAACTGTGTTACTATTGGCATTGCTTTTGCTATTGCCGCTTTCGGCATCACTGCTTTCGCGACTTATCTTACGAGGGATAATGTTGAAAGAAATCCCAACCTGGCGTCGAAAATCATCATCATCATCATCATCATCATCATCGTCATTGCTGTAGTCATAATAACCACTAGCATCACTTGTCCGACGTGACGACGCGCCACTAGTATCCTCACTCGCTGCTGCCTCGCGACTAGTACTACCACTAATTCTTCGTTTGCTGTTGCTCGTTGTCTTTCCTCGTTTGCTTGTCCCCAACATTAAGCCACTATTACGATCTCGGTCACTACTGCGGCGTATGACACGGCGCTGTGGAGGAGGAGGATGCGGTGGTGAGTTGTTCATTTGGCGTTCTCGTCTCCACTGTCTCGACCCGTCGTCCTTGTGCCGTCAATTCCTCCCCAACTCGTCGTCGCTTCGCGTACAAGGTCGCATTGGTTGACAACTGATGCAAAAAAAAGGGCCATCTTATTTTTCTCGAGATCGAAAGAAGCCCCCCCCAAACAACAGTTTTCGCTGTTCGTATCGTAGATGAACAGATTTCATATTGTATTGTCACCACCCGTCGTCACCTCTCTACAGAAGCAGCTATTTCTAATAATGACAATCGTCCTGAGGCTTAATTATATTAATCTAAGTATATAGGCAACCAAGTGTTATTATTTTCTCGATGTAGAGACCGGAGTAGATAATATGACGACTCAGTATCAGTTTTCATCGACAGTTATCAAGGTTTCATTCTTCCTACTGTGTTAAGTTTCTGGGTCTACCAGTAAAATAACATTCAAACATACAATATATCATTCATGCTACTCTTTGTAAGTTTTTAGTTGCTTGACCTTGATCCGGGTTTGATTACCTCTTACACGAGCCTGTATTTTAAGGATAAAGTAATTTGTTATTATTACATATCGTACAAATTCTCGGAACCCTCGGAAGTATGATTGCTGTGAAATAAAATGTAAGTTGTACACAGAGTGAAGTGTCATTGAACTATGATGATGAAAAACAAGGTACAATGACTGGAGAAATTGTTTACTTACAATGACAGTAGCTGCAGCATGCTCCAAATTATTCATCTTCAATCTATTGCCGTTACACCGGACAAGTTTGCTCCTAATACAAGCCTGAATTTGGATAACAGAGACTAGTTTTACGCCGTACCATATATACTCTCGGTAGCCCCGGAAGCAAGATTGCTAATTGATGCAAGCACGATAAGAACGGTAAAATTCAACAAAATGATTGACTTGATTGAAGTGCATATAGTTTACTTCACTCACCATAACCGTTGCTGCCTCATGAAGGATTCTCCTTTCATTCAAATGATCTCTCCACCACTTCTGTATTGTTAGCACTCTACTTTTCTCCTCCATCATGATACACCCTGCTGTACCCAAAACTGAGAGTTGTCTTGCTTTGTCCTTAGCAACGCACTCGCGAAACCAGGATTGCAGTATTATGGTAGCACATTCCACGTTGATCGACGTCCAGAATTTACGCCAACCTCTCTGAATTCTCGTGGCAGCATTAACATCACGCAAGTGCATCATTGTCCTGGATACTATTTGTTTTACGACATACTCATTGTACTCTCGGTAGCCTCGATATGCTCTCTGGATCCGTATCGAAGCATTTACATCACGACAGCGTGATGGTGTCATGGAATATTCGACTACTCGTATGATATCATAGACTATAAGAGACTGACGAGCATAGTAGCCACGATAAGTGGCGCTCATCGTCGTTGCTGCTGCACCTTTCTTCTCAACCTCTTCCTCCTTCTTGGCAAGTGAAATATTGAGAAGGTCCGTATCATCCTCCAAAAAGCAGCTGCGCTTGACATAATCCTCTGGTGGATCTGTATCGTCGTACTCTGATGTTTCCTCGTCATTCGTCGACAATGTTGCTACTCGGTCAAAGTCCAAACAACTTCGTGGAGAAAAAGTCTTACATGATCGTCTTCGTTGTCGCCGAAATAACGATGGACTTGAAAGCTTGGATAGCGGCTTGGACAGCACCTTCGAGGGTGTTGGTGGTGGCGAACTATTGTACCCAAGTAAGCTACATGATGATACGTCATCTTCCTCCAAGCTGTCGACGTGCGTGATACTCCTTTCGTCATCATCCTCGCTACTACCACCATCATCCTCCAGGCCTAGGCGTAGTGACGCACATCTCTCCAGATACTTTTTCCTGGCCGACAACATCATTAGGATATCAGAAAAAAATAATGAAAGTAATGGCGTCTGGTACATACGGTCGCTTGTGCTTCGACCGCAGTCATGGTTCAAATCCAGTGCTTCAGCATTCTTGTGCACCTTTAAAAGTGCGAAGTTCTGCAAAGAGGAAGAAAAGGATCAAAAAATATGCCCTGAAGGCAGTGATAAATAATTTGAGTGGAGATTCATATTTTTTACAAAACCTAGGTTGAATAGAAGCTAGATAAATATGACACTACGGTTTTTTCATCTGAGAAAAGGGAGAATCTCGAAAAAAATGAAATAAGAAACAGCTTCCACATTGGAGAAAAGGTAGAAAATTAAGGTAAACTTTACCGTGACGACACTGTTCATGGCTCAGTTCATCATCATAGTTGAACTTAATTATGTGAGAGTTGATTAGATTAAAACATTCAATAGCACTCTCTCAAGTCCAAGGTGCTTATCAGGTTGAGCCTGCTGATGTCTCCAAGAATCGCTCTATAGCAGCATTTGCTAAACTACACATTTCCGCAGATTCATTCTTACTATTCTGTTTCTCCATTATTGCATCATTCATCTTTGATTTACGTTCTTGGATTTTATATATATCCTCGTCGACTGTGTCTTTGGTTACCATTTTTATGATTGATACTGGCTTCGTCTGACCGATTCGATGACTGTGGTCACATGAGTGATATTTAACTTGAGTACATTCGTAAACAAAAGTCAAAGTACGATATAAATTAAACTATCTACTACTACTTACCAACGGTCTTCGGCTTGGAGATCATTAAATGGATTAAAGTCGAGATCATGCAGGATGCAAACATCAGCAGCCGTCAAGTTTAACCCTACGATTGTTTGAACGTAAGATTTGTTGATGAAAACAGTAGAAAGCAGAAGATAAAAAGATCAAACATTACAATGCTCTTACCCATCCCACCCGCACGAGTCGAAAGCAAAAACACTGGTATTGTAGGATCGTTGTTGAATTTGTCAAGCATATCTTGACGCTCGCTCACGGCAGTCGATCCATCTAAACGGAGATGATTGTCAATATGCAATGAGTGTAATAAGTGGCCCATTAAATCAAGTATTTTTGTCCACTGGCTAAATATTAGTATTCGATGGCCCTTATTCATCAATTCAGGCAAAAGGGTACGCAATCGCACAAACTTTGGTGAGCAGAATAGATCTTCTTCCATTAATGTATACTTTTCGAGGTGTTGCCTTCGCATCGGACTCTCCTCGATCATATGAATTGCCGCACAATGTATTTCATAATCACTGAATTTGTCAAGCTCGTCGCGTACTAGCTGCAACGTACAGCTTGCATCATTCCCAAAATGACGATAGTTCAATGCTAGGTGGGCGAGATTTGCCTTATCTTCTTCATCCTTGAATCTGTTGCGCAGGAGTAGTGGATGATTGGCGGCCTTTCGCAGTGATGTGAAAAGATGCTTCTGGGCAGCAGCATCTTGTGTGGCGGCGACACCAGAGACTTTTGCAGCACGAGCTTGGACATGATCTGATATAATGGCATTGTACGCTGACTTTGTGGCATCGTCCATGGGCACAATATCAACGTGCTTAGTCTTGGGTGGGAGGATCTGACCTAAAACATCCTCCTTCTTCCTCCTCAAGACAAAGGGCGCAAATAGCTGCTTCAATTTGCGATATGCCTTAGCATCGTCAGATCCACCCTCAAGCTGAACAAAGTATTCTAGCATCCTTTCGCCTCCATCGTTCTCATCATCGCTGTCATCCGCGTACCCTCTTTTGCGTTTCGAGGACTTCGTTTTTCGATCAAATAGCGGCATCAAGAAGCACAGGAGGGACATGAGCTCCTTCGGTGAGTTTTGTACAGGAGTGCCTGTAAGCAATAGACGAGACTTCGTCTGAAACTTGTTGAGATTCTGATATCGCAGTCCTTTGGGGTTCTTCAATGTGTGTCCTTCGTCAACAACGAGGTAGTCGAAATTAAACTTTCGTAGGAATGACCTATCACCCTTATTACTGTCCGAACTAAAGTAGGAGAATGTAGTAATAACTGCATCCAGTGGTTCGCTCGCTTGAATAAAATTACGATCCATCTCATTGCGTATACCCTCTCTCTCAACTTGATTCCCATGATACTTAATTACGATCATATTTTGTGCAAATTTCTCGAATTCATTCATCCAATTGTTTAGGACCGACGCCGGGACGACGATTAAGTGTGGTCGTTGTTTGATGTCAGGATTGCCCTTGTTCTGATGATTTAGCCATGCCAAGAATGCAATCTGATGTAGAGGGTTGATGTAAGAAAAACATGAGTCAATGAGAAAGGGTCACTACCGCTATTTTGGCACTCACCGTTTGCACTGTTTTTCCCAGGCCCATCTCGTCAGCAAGGATGCCGCTAACAGTTTTTGCCAACTTGCCTTTACCAAACATTGTCCGACTGAGCAATGCCATCCAATTAACGCCCAATAGTTGATATTCCGCCAACTTGACTGATGGTAATATGTTCTTCATGGTATCTTCTGATATCCATTCGTTCGTACTTGTATCAACAACTCCACCACCCAATGAAAGTGCACCCTCATCCTCCCCAAGTATTAATCCCTTCACTTTTGCTCCGATTCCATTATTACTACTCGCATTTTGCTTCCCATCATCGGTCGTTGCACTGCCATTAGCACCGAACCAGCCATTCACAATCTTGATAATACGTGAACTGAGTGCATTCGCCTCGGCAAGGACTTGTGCGGCAGTCTGTTCCTCATCATTATTGGCCTCCCAAATCTCAACCTCATCATCTTCGCCACCATTACCACCCTCATCGTCATCAGAATCCTTCATTGGCTCAATGTCATCCCTGTATATAGTCTGTTTCTTCTTCTGTTTATTAGGTCCCGTAGTATTCTTAGCAGGTGAGGCCAATTTGATCTGTTCCAACATTGAACTTGATTTCTTCTTCAGACGTTTGCGCTGCTGACTCGGGTTGTTGTCTCCACCATCAACACTTGCTTTAAGTGCCACCTGGATAGCAACAGCCTCATCATCATCAGCAAAATCATCTATATTAAAAGACGACGCAGCTCCGAATCCCACCTTTTTTGGAGTGTCTGATAGAAGATCATCATCATCACTACCAATCTCACCAAACGGCATCGTCGATTGTTGTTTCCGTGGTGAGGCAAAATCGTCACCAGAATCGTCATCATCCTCGTCTCCCAGTATCATCCTCTTCTTGCTTGTCTTACTACTCCTATTAACACCACCACTTCCTCGATTCAATACAAATATATCATCGTCATCATTGTCATCAACCTTCTTCTCCTCTCCATCGTCGTCATCCCCCTCTTTGGTTGCAAAGTATTTGGAGCGCTTCTTTTTTGATGTATGATCATTATTCTCCAATGAGGATCGATTGGCATAAATATCATCCAACGATTCATCGTTCATAGTGGTATTCCCATCGTCATCAGTACTACCTACCAAGGATATGGGAGATTCAGCATAAGTCTTGTTCTCTACCTTGCCTCGACCTCGTTCATTAGGAACACGAATAATTTGTATTTCATCATCATCATCATCGTCCGTCGAATCATCCTCCATGCCTGATTTCTTCTTCTTCTTCTTAGCGTTTGTCGTTGTCTTTTTATTATGAGATTTATCCTTCGTCTTCTTTCCACCAAAGTCACTGTCATCATCGTCATCAGAATCCCAGCTGTTGACATCATCCTCGTCATCGTCATCGTCATCATCATTACCCCGTCTCTTGACTGTCGTAGCCTTTGTCTTCTTCCCAATACCCTTCTTCGTTTTTCCAACTGCCTTTGTCATTGCTGTCGTCGTCTTCGTCTTCTTCTTCTTACCACCCCCACCAAAGTCGCTGTCCTCGTCCTCATTCTGTGAATCCCAAACATCTTCCTCCTCCTCATTTTCGTCGTCATCTTCTAGTATCATTTCTTCATCCTCGTCCGATTTTACAACAAAGCTATCATCATCCTCGTCATTATTGAACGACCCTTCTTCGGAATCAATTACATCCTTAAATTTTTGTCTCCCTCCCCCCTTCTTCTTGGCAGCAGATTTTAATGGTATTTTACGATTCTTATTCCGAATGACACGTCGTGCCTCCTCAGCCATGGCCTTACTCTTTTGTACATCAGTTTTACTTTTCTTAGCAGTCATCCACTCTCCTCCACCATTATTATTGTCATTGTTGATGATAACTATTTTTCTTTGTGCGGCTGCGGCCGATTTTGCAGTATTGGATTTGAGCGCGGTATTGGTGCTACTCGTGGCGGCATATGCAGCGAATGGATTATTGTCATCCTTCATTATTACTAGGATACCTACTGCAGACTAGAAAGGTAAGTTGTTGTTGTTGGGGCGAGGACGACAAGGAGTCAGGCGCGCCAAATTTCTGAGCACCCACTATTCTTGAACACGTGTTGAGAACTACTTGTTTGTTGTTTGTGGATGTACAACAAACCACACAGGGACATTCAGACGAGTCTCCAGCAGAAGTGCTATGTCGAATGTGGCAGGAGGAGGTAAATAAGATGATCCACAACGATGACGCATCACTATCGTCATGAAGTATAAAAGAAGATAATGACCTGAGGTAAATAAATGAGAAGCTTGTCAAGTTCAAGTGTACAAAGATAAATTTATGTTTTAAATGTCAAGATTTACCCAACCCCCAACCCCAACTAGACAACCGTAACTTGACAACCCCAACTAGACAACCTTAAGTAGACAACCCCAACTAGACAACCTTAACTAGACAACCCCAACTTGACAGCCCTTACTAGACCAACACCATGAAAAAAACTTCTACTCCCTAAAGCACATTCTCAAATCCCAAACTCAATAGTCATTGCAACCTCCTATGCCTCGTCCAGCATACGTGACTAGCAATGGACTAGCATCAACAGCGCCATCCACAGTCTTGTCCTGCTGCTTGAGATCAGCAAACGGCAACCAACGATGAATGCAGCACAAGTACCATGGCTTCTCGGTTGCAACGCATCCTGCGGGAAGACATGCCTTATTGTACTCGTCAATAACGACTGGACACAACTGACCTTTCTGAATTGTCAGGTTTCCATGTCCAAAGTTAGTTCCAGCAGCAGGATTGTTGGTCTTGAACTTGAGGACCTTCATGTCATCGGAGGTAACAGATCCAAACACTTGATCAATAAACGGAGGATACACTCGTCCACGGCAGTTGGCGACGATAATGTCAGACTTTGACATCTTGCCCTTTGAAGATCCAATAGATTCCATTGGTGTGAGAATTTCCATGCCCGTAGTAATCTTGGTAACAGTTCCCGTTCCAACAGTCCTTTCTCCATCACGCATGATGATGCTAAGACCAGCCTCAATTGGAACAGGTGCAATTAACTGTACCTCCAATGTTGTGCGATCTCCAGGATAAACAAAATCCACGTCGGATGGGATCTTGACCGAACCGGTAATGACAATATTGTCATTGATGAAGAACTTAAAGCTATAGCCCGAGTGAAATTCTGTGTGTCGTCCACCTTCGCGCTGAGTTAGGATGTAAACCTCGACCTCGAAATTGTTGACAGCGTGCAACATCCCTGGCTTGCAAAGGACCTGTCCAATTTTGATATCTGCCCTCTTCAGCCCACTGAGCAACACTCCAACATTATCACCCGCCATACCAGTGGTCACTGTCTTCTTGAACATCTGTAGTCCAGCACTGGTTGTTGCTTTACTTTGACCGTAACCAGAGACCACAAGCCCTTCACCATCATTGATCATACCTTGCTTGATAATTCCAGTAACGACTGTACCGACTCCGGCAATATCATATACATCATTAATCGGCAACATAAATGGCTTACCCACTTCACGATTTGGAATGGTCATACTGTCACACACCTCCATCAATTTGAAAACGGCATTGGTATATTCTCCTGCGGGATCATGTCCCTCAAGGACGCATAGGCCTGATCCACGAACAAAGGGGATTGACTCACCATCAAAACCGTACACCATGAGCAATTCACGTACCTCCTCTTCAATAAATTCGAGCTGTTCATCCTCATCAAACTGATCACATTTGTTGAGGAAGACAACAATGTTGGGAATACCCAGCTGCTTAGCAATGATGATGTGTTCTTTCGTTTGAGGCAGGGGTCCGTCAGGAGCAGAAACAACGAGAATCGCAATATCCATCTGTGTGGCACCAAGAATCATATTTTTCACATATCTGACATGGCCTGGACAATCACTCAGTCCATAATGACGATTCTGCGTTTCATAGTCAATGCAAACCGCTTGTGGGTCGACACCTACCCCGAAACGGTACGTAGTGCTAATGGCCTTTGTTCTGTCTGGGTACGTCATGGTCGGAAATCCTTTACTAGACATTACCTTGAGAATTGCCTGTGACGCGGAAGATACGACGATGAAACAACGATGAGAACGAGGAGATGATACAAGGTGAGAAGTTAATGCCAAATCATACCTTTGTGAGCGTGGTTTTGCCATGTTTGACATGACCGATGGCACAGATGTTGACAAACGGCTTAGACATGGTGGTGGGTAGAAATAATGAGTATATTAAGAAGAACAACCAGGGATCCAAAAAACAGACAGTGAACAAGCGGACGAAGCAGAATTATCCAGGATTTCTGTCTTGAATCTTGACCGACCCAACTCTTTCTTCTTTAAGAAGATTCTTTTATAAAAACCACCTGTGTGTCTATTTTACATTTCTACATCTAGTGAATTACGATATCTAACAATAAACCAACAATTTGGTCACGAGGCAAGAGAAAATCACAATGGTCAAAGGCAGGTGATGTCTGTGAGTGGACAAGCTTTTTGAAGGAATTGATGATTAGGGTACTGAAGGCGTGAGTAATTCCTAAACCAAAAGTTGTTGGATTGTAGTTATGGAAGGTGTTGGAGCGTAATGGCTATGTCCGTAGAATTTTTGATTATGTTGAGGATGGTCTGCTTGAAATTGTTTCCATCGCTGATCTGCTTCAATGAATATGCTGATAGGGGCTGGAAGGGTGGTTGCACATCATACATAGCTTTTGCATTTGGTCTAATGGGCTTGAATTGTGCCGTAACAATTCTGACGGGTCATGGGACCGACTCGTCCGTGTGCATCAATAGCTATTGGCTATTGGTGTGAGAAAGAGACGATGCTATGACACAGTAGGTGAAGAAGCGTGCCAGCTCTACAGGTGTCAAGGATCAAACAGCTCGTGCGTGGGTACATGGCATTGCAGTTGTTATTTGCAACATGCCACCCACTGTCAAAATTGTTTCACCGCGGGAGCAAACCCACAACAGGAGAAATGCAATGACACAGAAGATGAAGCAACGTGCCAAAAACTCGAGTGTCGAGGGTCAAACAGCTCATACGCGGGACTCTATCCAAATTGTTCCACCTCATGGTTCATTTTTTTGAGGACGTCAATATCTACCTCTAGCTAAATGATTCTTGCATGCAATGATAAGAGATTCGCGTTAAAATGACATATAATGTCTCATAGACGATGCACGCAAATACTGTAGAGTGTAACAAGAAAAGATTTCAATGTCTCAAGAACTATGTTTTGCTTCTCCAAATGGAGACATTGACTTTGAGTTCCTTGCGTCCATCATCACTCCTTGGCTGTCATGGACACAAAACGCACTGTCAATACTGACAGCAAAAGTCAGAATGAGGCAGCAAGAACGTCTTTACACTCAACACGGGCATTTTGAGGGGGAAGCAAACTCAATGACTAAATTCACATTTGCATTCTCTGTATCCAATCAGCTTTCAAAATTGTACCCCAGAAAGCAGTTCCACATTGCATCATTGCCAAACTAGCTTAATCTCTTTTCCACTCATCTTCTTCTTATTTTTATCAAACTTTAAGCAAAGCATGTTCTTGGAGTCGGTAGCTGCTGGCGTGTTCTTGGAGTACTTATCCAGCAGTGATAATGCTTGTCCGTTGATGAAGTCATTGTTCTTTTAGCGTTGCTTGCTTATAATGATAGTATGGCTTGGTGCATGATGCTTGGTGAAATAAACTGTATTGTTGAGCTTCTCACCATTTTCTGATTTTGTTTGTTAGCTCAACCGCGTATTGGAGTTGGTGGTTGTGAATGTCCAATTCCAATTAGAAATTGACGTATTGGTATGGGCACGAAAGTCCTCCGACTAGAATGACGCATCAGAATGCACTGCTAACACCATATTCTGTCGCCATGCAATCTAAGAAGAGCTTCCATTGTTGAATTGTTTCTTCTGTTGAACTTGCTTGCTCGGTGTTAAAGCGCCGAGTGCTGGCAATTAACGTCCGTTATGGCTTGTGACATGAAAAGAAACACTGATATTGAGGCTTGCTCGGTTTGACCTGATTGTACCGCATTTTTGAATCACATTTAAATGCTTATTTATAGGTCTATTTCTCAATGTGATAAATAGTACCCTAGGTTTGCTCTATAAAGACCCAGGGTGAGGAGGGAGGGAAAGAAAAAAACTTGATAAGAGCGTCGATCAAGTAGGATATCGAAATCAATGAGGAGACGAATCGATAGAGGTACAACACGTTGGTCCTGTGAGAGGACAACGCCAATCTGCGATGATAACTGGCGATACATGAAATTTGGCAATCATGGCTTCAATACTTAAGAGCCGAGCACATATGTATCGCCCACTCGGGAAACAGACATAAAATGACCTGAAAAACAGGACCTCAGCGAAATATGTAGCCATACAGCTTTCCTATTGTACGTAGTTACGCATACAGAAATTTCTCGAAATTTGGTACTTGACTCCAAACGGTCTGGACCACAAACCGCGCTGATAGAATGTTGTCTGACAAAGTTTTCAAGTAAGATTTCATTTATGCGCCTTGACCTTTGTTGGTCAAATTTAATGGCTGAAACTGGAATCACGCAAAAGATAGAGCAAATTAATCAAGCATAATTGTGCTTTACGTATTTAAATAGGAAAAAAACAAATTCGATCTATACTTGTTCCCAGGTACAGATCGATCGGCTAAAATTACACTATGGGTCTATTACCGCTTGCATTGAACTGCCGCTGCGCGCCTTTTTTTGTTTTTCCTCCCGCTTAAAAAATAGGGTGCGAAATTACTCTGTGAGATTTTCCCATTCTGCCGTCGCGATGTCCTCGTGCTTCCCA
>Ga0247833_1003189_pt1 | contig 22259 bp, 15 predicted proteins | sample LaCruzMarch2015__7_FD_187117 | JGI IMG/M metagenome (GOLD analysis project Ga0247833, IMG submission 187117) | Freshwater microbial communities from meromictic Lake La Cruz, Castile-La Mancha, Spain - LaCruzMarch2015_8m | ecosystem: Environmental > Aquatic > Freshwater > Lake | place: Spain... | reverse complement strand
GCCTGGCTCTCGAAAACGAAGAGGAATTTCGCGATGGGGAATAGACGAATGTTGTGAGGCTCCGAGAGTAGAACACTGTGCTATCCGGCGATTAGAAAACGGAAACGAATTCGTGAAGATATGGCAAAATGAAAATAGGTCGATTTTGTATGTAAATACATACAAATGAAAAAGTCTAGGTTTAACCCTGGGGAATTTTATTAACAACATGTCGTTCCAGCGCGCACAAGGGAAAATCGACACGTCTTATCCCCATTGTTATTCCCTTGACACAAGCAACGGCTGCACAAATAAACTCTCATCGCGACGCCTATTCACTATGTCAATAACGTTGTTGTAATCGTCACAAAGTTGTTTGATGTCTCGATAGATAAGGGAATGTTGAATCTCTTCGGTGAAGAATGTTGTAGTCGAGATATATCCATAAAACGAAAAGTGGAATGAATCCGGATTCACAAAGATGATTTCGACTCCAGCCAACTTCATGCTCTTCGTCAGAAAATGCATCTGTTTCGTCGACGGCAGATAGAGAGAAGTCATCGCCTAGAAAATCTGCTTTCTGAAAGACTGGCTTCGATATTCTCAAACGATCACGCATAATGATTTGTTTCCTCGCTTCGGCCGTGGAAAACTTTGGATCCGACAAATTCATTTTTGTGCCCCAGAATTGAAGCTCGAATTCACGATGCAATGTTTCATAATCCGCATTCGTGCTGTCGATGAATGATTTAACATCGGTAGTGGACATTGCGTTGATGGTAGAGAAGGAGGATACGCTGCGTGTAGATAGGAAAGCGTGCGTGAGGAAGACCTTGGCGGCGACGAATCTCATTACAAGGACGGATTTCGGAAAATTCCTTTGGCGCGTCCTTCCAACGGTCTCAAATTTTGTGAACACGAATGAGAGCATTGCTGCACCAACTAAAAATTGTAGTAGCTATTGAAGTGCGCATCGGTCGACCGCGAGGGTAGTATCGAGTCGAGACGGAGAGTACCACGCCAAAGCGGAGAAAATGAAGTTCCGATCCGATAATGGTTGCCGGCGCAACGTTGTTGGGGTTAGCACTGGCCGCGGTGGTATTATCACACCACTGGCATGTATCATCTTGTGCCTCTCATCGTCAATACTCATGATGTCGTCATTGCCCGTAGTATCGGCCTTGACCGAAATGGAGGTCCTGTATCACGTACATGCCAATCTCAATGGTAACAATTGGGATAACAAGTGGGACGTGGCCGCTACCGACGTATGCGATGAAAGTTCGTACCCCGGCGTGAAATGCAATTCCGCGGGTAAGATTACTGAAATACATTTGAAGGATAACAACCTTGCCGGGTCGATAAGTCCATTTTTATACACTCTGACACATCTTAAACATGTGGATGTGAGTAAGAATCGCATCACCAACGCTGGATGGGATAGATTAACGCCTGAAATTGTGGGGAGCGGTGCCATCGGTAGTGCCATTGAGGTCATTGAACTAACGAGTAACCTCATATCCAGTGTTGAGGGTGTGTCCAAACTCAAGGATAGTCTAACCGGGCTGCACATGACCTACAACAACCTCAAGGGGACAATGCCGAGTGAATTCTTCCAACTCCATCTCTTGGAGATTCTGTCTATTAGTGAAAATGCGTTAACTGGGACGATTGACAAACATATTGGCAATCTAACGAACTTGTTGGAGTTCTACTGTTACGGGAATAAGTTAACGGGGACTATACCTAGTGAAATTGGACGTTTGACCAAGTTGCAGACCCTCACGGTGAGTATCTACTGCTTCATTATTTTGCTGTCTTTGCGTCATCATTATCCAAGATGTTTATTCTTATTCTGTTTACACCTCACATCTTCACGCCTACCCACACCCAATATGTTACACGACATACACAGTTCTCCGAGAATCAACTCTCCGGTCCTCTCCCCTCAACGATTAAGAATATGGGCAACCTACAAACCTTCTCGGTCCATAATAACGATCCTGATACCGGAGCACATACCGGCGAGTTGCCCAAATTCGATCGACATCCTTACTTGAATGAGCTATAGTAAGTGTGCATAAAATGATTGTGACATGCGAAATTGTGATGAGTACCGCAATAATATTGCTCACACACGTCCTCTCTCTCTCTGTGCATATCTCAATTTGTTACATCTCCCAACACACACTCAAGTCTTGACGGCAATGCTTTCACAGGCACCATCCCCGCTGACTTACTTAAGGCATTCAACGGCTCGCTTGGAGAGACTGTTACGATCGGTCTTGAGAACAATCAACTTACCGGGACAATCCCCAAGGAATTTCTAAAGTTTGACTCATTATTGTTGAATGTCATTGGGAACAAGATTACCGGTTATGGGTCTGGAATATGTGATGATGATACAAATGATGATAAGATTAATGGCTGGATGAATGGTATGGTCGAATTATTCGGCTGTGATGCCATCCTTTGTCCCGTGGACACGTTCAGTGACACTGGTCGACAGGAGGAGGCTCAGACCATGTGTGAACCGTGTACGGCCGGCACCGACGGGCTTATGGGGGCCACAACGTGTGATGATACGACGGTGGTGGGTACGGCCGACGAGTTGGAAATACTTGTCGAGTTCTACCTCGCGTTGAATGGACCGCAGTGGATCGAAGTTGGGGGGTGGGATGCATTTGCTGAGATGGAATCACCGATGGACCTGACCTTACCAAGTTATGAGGGATTGGCCATTAGTCCATGCGTGGGGTTTACCGGTGTCGTGTGCGATGATTCCAAGAGTATCATTGAAATTTCATTGCCCAACAACGGATTAGAAGGGTTGGTCCCATCATCATTTTTTACTTTGCCCAAACTTCATACGCTTGACCTATCGGGTAATGAAATCCGTCTTGATCGTGCCTTTGGCTTCGGTGATATTGCAAAAGCGAAAAGTTTGAGGAGGGTTGATCTGTCATCGAATGACATTCAAAAGTTTAGCGGACTTGGTAAGGCAACACAGTTGGAGGAGTTGAGTGTGAACGATGCCTATTTCTTCAGTGCCATTGATTCTGAGCTATACCAGCTAACGGGGTTGAAGGTATTAAGGCTTAAGTATTCTGGTTTGAAGGGGAAAGTGACGGAGGGTATCAGTGCCATGGCCCATCTAAAGGAACTCGATCTTTATGGCAATCAAATTACTGGATCGATCCCATCCGAGATTGGACTCATGGAACGACTATGGCATGTTGATTTATCCGAGAACGACTTCAGTGGAGCACTTCCCCATGATTTATTTGCTAAACTCGTCAATCTACAGAAATTCCATGTCCATCAAAGTGGCAAAGAAGGCCAAGGGTTGACGGGTAAAATCCCTTCATTCAAACATCTGACTCTTCTTCATATGCTTAATCTGAATTCCAACTCCTTCACTGGGACTATACCGAGTGAATTTTTGTCTGGAATCGCTGACGTGGATCAGTTGATGGCGATCGAGTGAGTGTGCAAGAAATCAAATCATTTATCCTGTTAATTCTTTCTCTGTTTACTAATTGTTTCAACCATGTCGTATCATTCAGCATTGGATACAATAAGTTACGCGGCACCATTCCAGGCACACTCTCTCGCTTTACTAATATGCGGCTCTTTGCAATGAAGAATGAAATTACATGGGTCGATCCTTCGTTATGCAAACTTACAGGCTGGATGAATGGTGAGGTTGGTAAAATTATGGCCGCCGGTGGTAACGGTTGTTATGGTATTTTATGTCCTGTGGGAACTTATAATTCGTATGGGTTTCAAACGACTGGTGGCGATGGGATGTGCCTCGAATGTCCAAAGGGTGAATTTGCCGGACAAACTGGCTGCATCGGCATTACAGATGAAAGTGTTACGACGGAAAAGCGAATCATTGATAAGATATATGTGGAGACTGGAGGTACGAATTGGACCAAGGGAGCAAATTGGAATACAGGTCCAATCTGCTCGTACGAGGGCATCTCATGTTTGAACGAGGATGCGAATGAAGGAGTCGAGGAGATCAATCTTGCTGGCTTTGGCTTGATCAACAACATCCCGACCCAGATTTACCAACTTCCAAGTCTCAAGAAAGTTGATTTCAGCAACAATATTGTCAGTTTGAGTTTTGATGGGATTGCGAAGGCAGCTTCATTAGAGGAGATTGTCATTAATTTTGCTGATCTGACGAAGGTAGATGGTGTCAGCAGTGCGCCCGCATTAAAGAAGGTGAATCATTGGTTTCGACGACTTTTATTCATTTCATTTGTGATACCATCACTCATTGCATTTTTTCAGCTACACATATCACACAACAGTTTCACGAAGGGTAGCATTCCTGATGAGTTGTACACCATTGAAGCTTTGGAACTGCTCGATATCGGCAACAATGGGTTCGATGGGTCTCTCCCGGGCGATATTGCGAACTTGGTCAATCTTCAAGGATTTTATGCAGGGTCGAATGATATTACTGGGACAATCCCAGAGGAGATCTCCCAGCTCACTGCTCTCACGGATCTGGTTTTGTCCTCAAATCGCATGAGTGGTGAAATTCCAAATTCATTGGCGGACATCGCTCCTCTACGTAAACTGTATTTGAATGGTCAGCGTGAATTTGGGGGGTTTACCGGACCCGTGCCCGATTTTAGTGCCTCTCTACACTTGCACGAGATTGACCTCAGCCATAATTCTCTCAGTGGATCGATTCCCATTTCCTTTTTGGCGGCAGTACGCAGTTCTGGTAGTCACGACGATTACGCCTACGATTCAATTAATCTATCGTCTAATCAGATCACAGGTGCGATTCCTGAAGATTTCAATGACTTTGTTGGGTTATTTATGAACCTTGCCGGAAACAAAATTACCAGTGTTCCGGATGCTCTTTGCGACGACGACAACGAGTTTATGGATGGTCTAGTTGGCAACCTCACTGAGAATAAGTGCGACGCCATTCTGTGCCCCCCAGGCACGTTTCATCCACTTGGTCGCCAGACTGACGTGTCCGCCCCTTGCCAACCATGCCCTGGATCGTCCACTGAGGATAGAATTTTTGAAGCTCAGTACTATGGAATGTTTAAATGCATGTCCGTGTCTGAAGAAAGAAAGACGCTGGAACAAATTTATGACCTCATTTTTCAGAAGGGTAAGTGAATACTTATTTAATCTTACTTGTATCACTCTTTCGATGGAACTCATGTGAACAATATAATGCACACTCATTTGTCAGGAAAATCAACTGACACGCACTGGATGTCAGACGAATCGATCTGTGCATGGCACGGTATTACGTGTGCTGACGAAACGGCCGACGTTGGTGTAACTGAAATTAATTTGGAAGGAAATAGCCTCAAAGTCAAAGTGAACGAGTCTGACACAGTATCAGCGCTATTTTTCAGCCTTCCGAGCCTGAAGAAGTTGGACCTGAGAGGAAATGACAAACTTCCACTCAACCTTGAATTCGTGTCTTCCCAGATTGAAAGTCTGCAACTCTCCGCGACAGGACTCAAATCACTAGCTGGCATCGGTGGAGCTACTAACCTTAAGGAATTACATGTCACTGATAATGACTTGACAGGTGAAATTCCCGACGAGATCTTTAATCTCACTGTCATGGAAAAACTATTCCTTTCATTTAACAAGTTCAATGGTACACTTTCGTCAAGAATTGGAGAGTTGACAAATCTGAAAGAGTTTTACGCATTCACTAATGAATTGACTGGAGAGCTTCCGGCCGAATTTGGTAATTTGGCACAACTCGAGCATCTAGTCATCGGCAAAAACCGAATCTCAGGTGAGCTCTTTCATGGTTGCAGCTCAATCGTCCAATTTCCCACGTTCTGTTCTCATTACAACTTTGATTAATCTCGTCTCTATGTAAGGCACCATTCCCACCCAGCTCAATAACCTTGTCAATCTGAAAGAATTCTCAGTTTATCACAATGATCTAATGAATGGTCCTATCTTGGAGTTTTCCAAAGCGACGGAGTTGGCGAAACTCGAGTAAGCACATCTTGTCTTATATTAATCAATTTTCGTATAATGTCTAATAATCACCTTTTCATACTTGTCACAGTCTTGAGGGTAATGGATTCACTGGTTCGATTCCAAGCACCTTCTTGAGTGGACTCGATTCGGACTACATTGCTGATTCAGATAATGAAGTTATTCTTCATCTTGCTGACAATGCGCTGACCGGAGCAATCCCATCTGGCCTGTCTAAGATCGCCAACCTTTACCTCGATATTGTAGGTAACGAGTTCAAAGAGATTCCAGCATCGTTCTGCACGGACGAACAGTCCTTGTGGATGAAAGGTAAAGTTGGAGATCTCCTGAAGTCTTCTCCGTGTAATGCCATTGCATGCCCAGTGAATACATTCAGCAGCACAGGGCGTATGCATTCGAAAGAAGACGAGGAGTGCACCCCTTGCGCCAGCGACGAATCTTCTCCTTTCGTTGGAAACAAGCATTGCAAATCAGAACATTATGAATACTCGGCTTTACAAGCGTTATACAAGGCAACGCAGGGAGATTATTGGTTGCAAAATGATAACTGGATGGATGACGCCCAACCCCTCTGCTCTTGGTACGGAATTGAATGCGCTGGAGACAGTCTCGACAATCACACAATCACCGCAATCGACCTTCCAACGTAAGTATTTAACATGTAACTTCGCTCAGCACTGTCATGCCGCTCTCACTATTTGTATTGACTTGTGCTGCTTCCTCAACCAACTCTGCAGTAATTATCTCAATGGGACGATGCCCCATGAAATATGGGAGCTTCCAGCTTTACGAAGTCTCAATTTGAAAGAGAATCACCTCTACATGCATTTCAACAACATCCACCTAGCAGAGAAGTTGGAATTGTTGTACATTTCCGATATTGATATTGGTAACATCAATCGACTTGGAACGGCGCCTGCCCTTACAGAACTTCACCTCACTGCAAACGAACTTACAGGATCTATACCAGATGACTTCTACGAGCTGCATGATACTCTGGAGCATTTATATATTGCCTACAATTCTTTTACAGGAACATTGAGTACCCAGTTTGGAAAGTTTACTAAGCTGAAGGATTTCTACGCATATGATAACGAATTTATTGGTGGCATTCCCAATGAATTTGCAGCGATGAAGAACCTTGAAAACTTTGTGGTTGCAGAGAATAAGCTTTCAGGAACTATTTCTGAGGATTTCAGTTATATGCCCAAGTTGAAGTTGTTCTCTGCTTACCGTCGACTGTAAGTCATTGCGCTATGGTATCAAATTTCTTTTAATGTTATTGTTGTACTTTGAATTTGCTCACGGCACTGTTCCACTTTCTCGAAACCCAGCAAACCTGGCCCAAAGCTCACTGGTGCTCTTCCCACCTTCTCGAATGTACCAAACTTGCGTGGACTCTATCTCGACTTTAATCATATTGTTGGAACAATCCCATCAAACTTTTTACAGGCAAGTATCAAGTCAGAGTTGATTACCATCAGTCATAATTTACTTACGGGGGAAGTGCCACTAGAATTGGCCCGTTTCAGCAACCTAAACCTGCAAATGGAGGGGAATAAGTTTACCGAATTTGATGATAGATTCTGTTCCAACCTCGATTGGATGGATGGGGCTGTTGCTAATTATAATTGTGATGCATTAATGTGCAGTCCTGGGTATCACAGCATTTATGGTCGTCAAAACTCGACGGAGTCGGCGTGTAAGCAATGTCCTATTAGCCCTTTTGCCGATTACATTCCCTCACCTTATTGGGGAAGCATTTCGTGTGACGGCCTCGTTGACGATAAGGCAATCCTCGAACTTTTTTACAGTGAAACAAAGGGCAACAATTGGAAGAATAATAATGGCTGGCTCAAGACAGATGACATATGCACTTGGTATGGAGTTGAATGCAAAGATGGAATATCGGTACAAGCCATACGTCTTGGTGCGAATAATCTTGTTGGTACTCCACCGAAAGAGCTTTTCTTGCTCAAACAACTTCACACTCTATGGCTTAATTCCAATCCAATAGCCTTTAGCTTTGAGGGTATCGGCAAAGCCCAGAATTTGATCGACCTTCGTCTTGATGGGACTGGGCTTAAAGATATTTTTGGAGTAGGGGACGCCAAAACTCTGATCAAGTTAAACCTTCGATACAATCAAATCTTCGGTGGATTTCCCTACGAACTGCTTCAATTGGAAAAGCTAGAGTCGTTAGACCTCACTGATAATAATTTGATTGGAAACCTTCCTGAATCATGGGGAAGTGCCATAAATTTGATTGAACTACGGTTGGGAAATAACGAATTTTCAGGCAATCTTGTGAGCTTCAGTGACCTTGGAGATTTGCTTCGACTTGACCTGTCAGAGAATGATCTAGTCGGAGCGATTCCCGATGACTTTTTGAGTTCGGTATCGGGCCGCAAATCAATTCTAGTCGACCTATCCTCCAACAAGCTATCGGGTGTAATTCCTCACCATATCGATCGATTAGACAATCTTGTTATTTATCTTCGTGATAACAACTTCAAAGTGCTACCACCCACCCTCTGCGACACCAACAATGAAGGTTGGAATAAGCAGACAGTTGGATTGTTTGGCTGTGATGCACTCCTGTGCCCCCCACGAACAGCCAATTACCATGGAAGGATGAGCGCTGATTCAGAGAAATGTCTGAAGTGTGATAGTAACACAGATCTGTATGGTCAGATTACATGCAATGGGGCACCAGTAGAAGCATCGTCGAGTTTGAGACTTATGATAAGTCCGATTGCTATGTTTGTTCTTAGTGGAGTGGTGTTATTGATTCACAACTATTTGTTTTAGGCGAGGGCTCTTTTTTGTTATTCCCTCAATTGGGTTCTTTTTGAAAATTGGATAAAGACATTTATGTAATGATGCTCAAGCTTTGTGTTACAATTTATTAAACATTTTGTAGAACAATATTAAGACATTAAGAGCTGAGAGCTCTTGCTTTTCAGTAGAAGGAAGCACGAGTGCATTAGAGCATACAATAACAAGTCACCTCTAGTAGAGGTAAGTAGGAGGAGACAAGAGACGAAGATGTGTCTCATTTTGGCGGGTTCATGTTGTTTGTGTCTCTCTTTGGATCATGTCGTCATGAGCAAGGAGACGAAAAAGGAGTCATGGCTTGATGCATTGCACCGTGGCGCTAATGCAGATCGTGGTGCATGGGCCGCCTCGCGTAGAGATGGTGCCACCTTCTCTGCTCCGATTGAACCCCAACGCGTCGTATCATCAAAAACGTCGTCAGCATCACCGTTGGAAAGTGAAGAGCAATGGTACTACTATCTAAGTAATGAAGGTGCACGTAAATTACCGCATTATCAATATCACGGCACTGACTTGTCATTGCTGTACAAGTATGTCCTTTCACCGTTTGCGGCGAAGTGTGTCGATTATCTAACCCCCACGTGGGTGGCGCCCAATGCCATTACAGCCTTTGGTCTGTGTTGGATGGTCTTGAGTTATACTGTCATTTGGTACTATTGTCCAGGTCTCTATGAGGCCAATACTGACATTTCAGAAGTTGTCAACTATCATGTCCCTCCTGCAATATTCTTACTAAATGGATGTGCCATGCTTATATATCAAACACTTGACAATATGGATGGAAAGCAAGCTCGGAAGGTGGGGGCAAGTTCACCGTTGGGACTACTCTTTGATCATGGTTGTGATGCTATGAATTTAATCTTGGGGAGTGCCAATTGGATTGTGGCCATGGCACTCATCCCTGGCAATATGAGTGACGTGTTGTCATCATCGTCGTCGTCGGTGGGGGGAGAAAACTTTCAGAGCAAATCATTACTATCACACTTTCTCGGAGGGGATGCCAATCTTGCGTTAATATTGATTTTGGCACCCATGATTGCCTTCTTCGTTACTACATGGGAGCAGTATTACACAGGAAGCCTTATATTGCCTCCATTCAACGGGCCGAGTGAAGGATTAGTCATGGGTGCATCATTAAGCATTGTAAGCTACTTTTATGGACCCATGTTTTGGCAGACAACATCATTGACAGATGGTATAATTGATAATTTTGGTATTGTATCGTTTTTGAATCACCGAGTGCGTAATATGGATCTCATCGTATTTGCGGCAATAGTCAGTCTAGTACAGGAAGTGGGGCTGAAGTTGATATCTGTCACTCGCATATATGGACTATCAACGCTACGTTTGACTATACCGCACGTACTCCTTGTGACATCGACCATCGTGATGGTTCGCTATGATACTACTATATTTTTACGCAATCCTAGGACAATGTGCCATTTGATAAGTGGATTGTTCACCGAACACACGACACAATTAATGATGAATCACATGGTCGATGAAAAGTATGAGTGGAGTGAACGATGGTGTGTATTTCCCCAGGTATTCTTGGCCGTGTGGATTATGACGGGTGTGTCATCCAATGAGACATTGGACTCGATACTCTTCCTTTACACCACACTGCTATGGGTATATCTTGCCTTTAAGATTAGTGTTCAGGTATCTGAGATTTGTGATGCTCTTGGTATATTCTGTTTTGATATAGTGACGGTACATCCGAATAAACAGAAAAAGACAAATTGATTCGGCGTCCCCACTCTAACATTTAGGTCGAGTGCAAATGCGTCTATAAACTAAAACGATTAACTTTAAATGAATCCCTCACTATTATTATATGCAGTCAAACATTTTTCGAATGAATGGATTGAGAGCAAAAGCTTTCAGAGTAAGTATCAGATGAAGGAGACGATGGATTGCTGTCCACATTGTTTTCTTCTGATACACTACCTCCATTTTGAATGGGGTGATTGGGTGTCAATTCATCGTAGCTGCTATGATTTTCTGACGGATAATTGATTTCTTCCTCGAACGAGTGGATGTGCTCAGAATCTTGCTTCGACGACTTTGCAACTGAATTTATTGATTGGAGAGCATGTCTTGGTATGGCAGGATCAAACTTAATTTCTAAATCATGATCAGCTGGGACATCAACAACATCTTCTGCAGAGATGAAACCCTCCTTTCCAGCAATTTCATATTCAGCAACAGAGGATTGATCCGACGAGCTCACTCCAATCTTTGACAACCCAACCTCTTGCTGCACTTGTTCAGTAATCTCAGTTATTGCTGAAAGATTTAGTATAATTTCTTGTCCAACAATAGCGTCAATTGATTTGTCATTCGCATCATGCTCTCCATGGCGACTCTTTTCCCCTCTTCCTCTATTGCGCTCTATAGTTTCCAACACCGGTGGGTCTTCTGACGAGCAGCAAGGTGGGTCAATCTGAATCTTATTCATAGCAGACTTATAAATCGAGCTCTCATGAACACATTGCTTTAGTTTTTCTCTCGAATCACTTATGATCGGAAAAGGATTGAAATTGTTGACACTTCCAAGCTTGTACGGCGCTGAAGTAGGCCTAGCGAATGATACAATCTCGGCTCCCGAGGTCGGTCGGGGTCTTAAGCCTAGTTGAGATACTGGCTTCATCGCACTCGTGCTATAAATTGTTGGGGGCGGATATACGCTTACTGCTCCCATCTCTCGAAACGAAACCGATTCGATAGCCTTTTGCGACTGCTTCAGCAGACTTAAGAGACCTGCCACTTCGTCTTTCGATGATAGCAATTCAGCTTTCACGCTTTGATATTTCTCCTGTGTCGTAGCCAGCGTGCGGTTCTGCGTTGTGAGCAAGGTTGTCTGTTGATGCCGTAAATTCTCAATCTCTGCGAGCAATACAGGCCTCTCCTGCGTGAGCGCCAACAAAATTGTCTCCTTTGTCCGTAATGCCTCATTCTGCATCTCAAATTGACGGTGATCAGCCCGGGCCTTTGTCTCTAGCAAATCCTGTTCCTTCATTCTTTGTTGACGCATTTCTGTCACCCGCTCATTAAGTAGTTCTATTTCACTCTGCAGAGAAATCTTCACGGACAATACCGCTTCCACCTTTTTTGTTAGCTCATCCTGTCGATTCTGATATTGACTTCGTTCCTCATCAAATTGTTGGTGTAGTTTCCGAAGAGCGTCTTTATACTTGTGCTCGACACGCCTCATTGCCTGGATTGCCTGTGTTTTGGCCGACGCCTTTAGCTTCTCATTCATCTCTTGCCTCATTCGCTGTTCACATTCACGCTCGATTGCAACAATAGCCGATTCATCGCAGATGTCGCTCCTATTATCAGAAGTGAGAGCTGGTTCTGAGTCCGTTTGAATTGATTTCGCTGCTGAGCTCTGATGCATTGATGGACTGTCGATTTCTTTTTCCAGTTGCATCAATATCAAATGGGCCGCCCCTTGTAACAGAGAAAGAATATCAATGGTGGGCAAAGTTGCTTTATCGCAAATGACAGCAAGTCCTAATTCCTTGACTGCATCAACTGGTGATAAAGGATGAGTACGTTCCAGTTTACTTTCAGCAGCGAAGACAGACAAAGTGTGGGCGAAGTGATGTTGCTCAAGAAAATGATAAAGAAGCGATAGCATTGCCTTGCTTTGGATGTTCATATCAGGAGGAGGAGCAGATGGTGGCAGTCTATTCTCATTCTCCTTCAGGAGCGATCGAAGGATCCTCGAACGAATTGTCGCGGTCATCTCATCCAACACTCCATCACTTCGTAGCTGCTTTTGAATAGCAGTGCGGAATTCCTCTTTGCTGCCTCCGGACATTTCCTTCTTCGGGGAGCGAGTGGAGCTGTCGTTGTAGCGTTGTTGTTGGAGCAATGGGAGTGGCCTGGACATTTTTTTCGGATAATCAGGTGTTACCGACTTCTGTCGATAGTTTGGATAATGATTAACTTTATCTGACAAATCATCCTGATCAGACTAAATTAAAAAGAAATTGAAACTGCTCTTGATATTTTGCTCCTCACGCTCGACGATCGCGTCGTCAATAAATTCTCGATCGCGTTGGTCAAGCACTGTCTGAGAGCCTGGTAGGGTGTGGAGGTCACCGTTGCTTTCGTCGTCGTTCTACTGGTTCCTTCGACCACTCGAACTCATCCAAAGTCCACGCAATGACAACCTTCACATCACAAGTCTACGGCTGCATTCGAGATGAGGACTACGCGAAGGCAATCGATCTACTGCAGGATAGGCTAAATGAATTTCCAAGATCAAGAGCACTACTTTCGTTGTGTGCATATTGCGTCTATCACAATGAAGAGTTCTCCCGTGCCTCAGAGTTGTATGAAACGCTCATTGAGCTTTGTCCCGAGGTTGAAGAGTATCGAGTCAACCATGTCCAATCTCTATTGAAGAGTGGATCATTCCTTGATACCTCGCGGGCCGCATCATCTTTCGCGGCGATGACGACATCCACAACAAATTCTCAAAGGCTGAGACTCTTACAGGCTCAGGCAGAAATGGATCAGGGACTATTGGATGCGAGCATAGTGACATTATCTCGGTGTTTACAGGATGATCATGAAGTGAAAATCGCATTGGCAACTCTGGCCTACAGAGAAGGTAAATATTTAAAGGCTCTCGAATTATTCAAGACCACAATTAAGGAAGCGGGACCTCAGCCGATGCTATCCTATGACATGGCACTGTGTCATTATCAACTCAACAATTTCGTTGCGTCACTTGAACTTGTCGGGGAGATTATTGATGCATCAAAAGACAGCAGCGAATCATATCTTGTCGAGGCGCTCAACCTAAAAGCTGCTATTCTTCACAAGACCAAACACGCAGACTCCGCGAAGCAGACTATAGCTCAGTTCACGGAAAATCTCGATGCCGTAACTATTCACAATGATTCGATTATCAATATTGGAGAGGATCCATCGATTGTCATTCAAAAGTTGGAATTCCTTTTAACATCATCCAATCAACAAGCATTCCCACCAGAGACGCTGAGTAATCTTCTTACTCTGTATACGAGTCATGGTCAAGATCATCTTGCAGCAGAGGCATTCCAAAACAACAAGAGCCTTGCTCAAGAATTATTCCCACCCGATCTGTACGCATACTTCGAGGCTGTAACGGCATCTCTATCATGTCCTGATGATGCGATCGCAATGCTTGAATCACAGATCACGCAGCTTGCTTCTCTTGTCCGAGCTGCACAGAAAGGAGGTGTCGCTGAAGCAATCGCTCCAGTAAGTATTCGACCATCTACTGCGGCCAAGAAGTCTACCGGACCAACGAGGAGGCCATCAATCGCCATTACACAAAAGGAAAACAAAGCTGTCGGTGCAGCGAAAGACGTTGATGCCCTATTAGAGCAGTTCATGCCAATGCTTTGTTTTCAAGCAAAATTGTACTGGAACAAAAGAGAATACTCCAGAGCAGAAGGACTCTTGCAGAGCTATGCCGACTGTTGCGGCAATCACGACGCGTGGCTACTCAACTTTGGACACATATTATTTGCTCAAGATAAATTCCTCGAATGTATCAGTGTATACCAGTTGCTGATGAAAAGTCATGAAGCTGATCTCCTGAAACTACCAGCTGTGGCATTGGCGAACGTTTGCGTGGCCTACGTCATGACAAATCAGAATGAGACGGGGGAAGAGTTGATACGGGCCGTCGAAACTGAAGAGCATCCACCGGCATCGTTGGAAAATGGCGGTGATCGGGCCCATTCATGCATCGTCAACCTCACTCTAGGTGTGCTCTATTGTCAGAAACAGAATTATGAATTCGGACTCGACCGCATCATCAAGAGCATGGAACCATTCGAACGAAATATTTCACCTGACACCTGGTTCTACGTCAAGCGTTCCTTCCTTGGCTTTGCAATGCTACTAGCGAATCAAAGTATGTGTATCAACGATCAATTCTTGCAGGACATTCTTTGTTTCTTTGCCAAGGCGGAGGCACATGGCAATGAAGTCCTGCTTATAAACGAGTCATCCATGACAGCAACGGTTGCATTGGAGGCAAAACAGCTTCGGGACATGTTCAATGAGATATGTGCATAGGAATACAGCCCGACCACAATGTAGTTTTCTACTTTTTTAGTAGAATAGGCATGCGGATTATTCTTCGCATTGTAGACGACATTTTGCTGTTGACTTTCCAGACATTCCACCATGGACCTCCACCCACCTCCACAGTACATTGTCTGCTTTGGGCACTATCAATGATGATTCGAGAGCGAACAAAGTCACCGATGTCTTTGTCGTACCTCATCTCCCATAGTGAGAGGATAACGTTGCCAAAGCCAGAATCTCGACAGAAGTATTGCATCCCTTCATACTTCGTTGGCGCACGTAGCAATACTCCTTCATTATCAGACACAGCAACAATCTCTGCCTCGAAGGGACTCCCTTTCTTATCCGTATACCTCCCTCGTAGCTCCCAACGACCCCAAGGCGATACCTCCCAGGACATCTCACCAGTCCACGGAACGATTTCGTAGAAGTGACCCTCGAAGTGAATTCCAATGAGCCCTAACGTTTCAGTCTTTGTACCGAAGAACGAAAATGGCAGCTGTCGTATACCACCTCCTGATGTGAAGGCAAGATCAGGGTACTGATCGAAACTATTACATTGAGTCCAAAACCATTTTGTTGGAAAGGCACCACCCCAATTCTTCTCTCCATAGAAGGGAGCATCGTTAAATGTGTATATAGTGCCGTTCCAATTGATACTCCCGGAAGCACGAGCATTCGCCATGGTAATTTGCCAATGTGGCTCAAATACTGGAAAAGATGCAAGCCAACCAGCTGTTGAAACTTGCCGATAATGATTATTTCTGTCTTGTTGATTTAGATTCATGTAATTGTTGTTGGTGTTTTTGACATTACTTTGAGACATTGACGAAGGAGTTATTGGATAGTTACCCCATCCAGCAACGGGACGAATATTAAAATCATATTCCGCTCTTCCCTCCACACCCTGATTTGCTTTCACACCTCCTAGGGTACCATCATGTCCATCAAGTCTACCCTGGAAATGAAATGGCAATATCTGAAATCCAGATTGTACAGCGTTCCTCCATTCACCAGGTGTCATTGCTGCTATAGTACTCAAGTCGTCATCACTATTCTCATTTTTATAATCGTTCTTAAAGTTAAAAGTACATCCCAATGCCATAGCATCTTTCCACGCCCAGAATTTAGTATCATCAACATCACTCTGAACAAGGTAGGTATCTTGTGGTCCAAGCATTTGCATACATGCCAATGTTAGCGGTGACTTCTTGTTTTTGTTAATGAACCGACCTGCATCCTCTATTGAAAAGATGAAGACAAAGCTTTCATTGCATTCTGGGAGTGATAATCGATAATACCATCCCTCAGTAAATCGACGATTGTTGTTATTACTTCTTCTGCTCTTCAGTCTGAGAATGATTGAGCGCCAACTGTATCTTGATGTTGTTTTTGTAGCAGTAATGGAATTAGAATTTGGATGAGTCGGACGGAACTTTCGTCCGGCATGCGGAGTTTGTAATAGTAATTTGTCTTTTAGACCCGTGGGCCGTCCCTTCTCATCCAAAACATATGGCATATGAATATCTTTGCTATGAGAACTTTCAGCGGCAACTGTGATGCCAACATCTTTATTGTTGCAATTTTGTGCATCATATCCAGAGCTCAAGCTGGCACTACTATCAGCATTGGCAACAACTTGATTCAATCCTTCGTCGAGTGAGGGAGGAGTCGAGGGAGGGATAGCAAACGTCAATAGTGATGATATCCGTCGAGCAGCAGATGCTTGCTGTCCACCAATCACGCCGCCCTCCACCCAAGCCAGCAGCAGCAATAGTGAGAGGGACTTCATAGATATTAATATTATGTTCCCCATCATCCACACCAACAAAACCCGCCTTATTGTTGAGCCCGCTGAAGTTGAAGATAGACTATCGATATGTACCTTGCGACTATTTAGGCGCACACGCACAGGGTTCGATTCATCAAGAACAAACCCCCCAGCAAAGAACAACCAGGGAAGGCGACGGCTCGGGAGGCTCACAGGTCGTGTCATTATTCGAGGAAGCAATATGAAGGAGGGCGGTATAACCATCTTAATGCTCGGGGATGGTGAGTTGTAGTTGGTCGCTGGTATTGCTTTCCTTTGCATTAAAATAATTGTGGCTATAAATTCGTTTCAAAGCAAGACACACATCATTTATGTTGTGTATTATTATTACTCGAATGCGAGATATCACACACTTCACTGACACATCCTCTCATGTGCACTTTTATTATTACATTATATTCAACACAGATGGAGTTGGCAAATCAAGTCTTGTATCGACCTACGTCTCTCGTCGCTTTTCGGACAGTGTACCTAGCGTATTAACAAAAGTACGTCTCCCTCCTACGGACGCTGCATCGTCAAAGTGTTGCACTACAATTATTGACACCAAGGGGGGAGATGTAGTATTGAGCGATGCCTTCTCACTACTTAATGAAACGCATACGGATAATAAAGATGGGTTTGTTTTTGCAGTGTCGAGTACTGGCAAGCCACATAATATGCCCACAACTTCTACTGATACATCATCTCCGATGGGGGAGAAGAAACAAGATACCATCACCACGCCGTCTGCCGCATTAGACTGGGCAACTTTGAGCCCGTATCGCTGTGTCGATGCCATTATACTTGTGTATGATCTTGATCGAATCGAATCATTCCATCGCTTACAAGTGCATTGGCTCCCCTTGATTGAGCGGTGCTACGGTACAGAACTGCCCGTCATCGTTGCTGGGAATAAAATGGACTTGACTGCTACTGAGCTGAGTGGGTCTGGTAGTTCCAATCAAGAACTGACTACCCCCTCACGAGAACAGATTATTTCCTTGCTACAGCGATTCAAATTCGTCCGGCAGTGTATCAAATGCAGTGCCAAACGATTACGGAATGTTGATGAGGTATTTAGTAAATCACGACAATCGGTCCTATATCCAATCTCGCCATTGTACGACTTGAGTGCTGGGAAGCTTACTCCTGCATCCACGAGGGCATTTACACGTATTTTCCGTATGTTTGATAAAGATCAAGATGGACTATTGAGTGATGATGAATTAAACGCATTCCAACAGAAGATTTGGGGTACATCACTCCTCGAGAAAGACATAACTGGTTGGAAAGAGATGGTAACTCAACATGAGAGCAGTGGCGTTGTAGAGAAGGAGGTTATACGTGATGGAAAATTTACAATTGCAGGTTTCATGACCATGTTTGATGTCCTTATCACCAGTCAGAATCGATTGGAAGTTCCGTGGAAAGTATTGCGAGCGCTCGGGTTTGATGATGACTTGAACTTGATATTGCCTGAATCTCTATCAGTCCCAAAGGATTGCGATTTGGAATACCCCTACCTGAGTCCCAGTTGTTGGAGATTGACAAACTCGGATATTGAATTCTTGACGAGCATCTTCGTGCAATTCGACTCCGATGGAGATGGGTTTCTGTCGTCGACAGACATTCATTCGATATTTTCGGTACTTCCATCACCCACACCACCATGGGGCAAGAAGCGTGGGAGCAGTTTGTTCAGAAATTGTTTCTCAGTACCACAAACTGGTAATGAAATGACACCGTCTTCGTCACCGGGTGAGCCTATTGATGGCATGTCCTCTCATCCATCATCGCCATCATCAATAGTTTCAGAAGGTGGGGTAACGATTTCGAGCTCACCATTGCCATCAGTAGATACATCTAAGGACACAGAGTCTTTGTACTTTCATGATTTTACGGGGTCTTCATTGTCATATCTTTCATGGATGAATCGCTGGCATATGATTTGTACCATCTCTCCGACAATAGCTAGAGCTGAAATGTACAAAATCGGTCATAGTCTTGAGCAAGATCCGCCTAGGTTCTCTCTCATGCCATCAAGAGTTGGAGAAGTCACCACAAATCGTATCCCATTTATAACTAAGTCACCATCCACAATTGTTCGAGCAATTGTTCTTGGAAGTAAGGATAGTGGAAAACGAGGTTTGATTCACAAATTGCATCGTTGGCATAGCCCAAGTGGAAATAAGAAGAGCGAATCAGATTTTATTACAACAAGCAGCTCGGTGTCGAAAGTAGTCGTAAAAGATGAACAAACAACGGTCCACCTTATATTGACCGAAGTTCCAGCGATTGACCTATCCAGCGACAGTGAACGGATCAATTTGAGGAATCATTTGGTTACACTTCTGAGCCGGGCAAAGTCTGGGGCAAGGCCTTACGACTTGGTCATTCTGGCATTTGATGCGCCAAGTATTCAGAGTTTGGACTATGCAATTGATCTTGAGAGATTTGTCTTGACCGATAATATGCCAAGGGTGTTTGTTGGCACTACCATTGACGAATCAGCAAAGGCATCTCACCCCTTTAGCGAAGCTGTACGACACTGCAGCTATATGGAGTTGGGTCCACCGATTCTAGTTTCACTTGATGTGGACACCAAATTGGATTCTTCTCTTCTTGAGCGCTTCGTCAGTTGTACCCTTGACGTACGTCAAGTTGGTGTCTCGTTCCGCTCTACCCCTCATAGCGAGAAGAAACGTAGGGCCGCTAAGAGATGTAAAATTCTATGGATAGGCGGTATAGTCACGGCTGGTATCACTTTTATACTTGGATTCACAATTGGTGGTGGGAATAAAAAGATGTCTTCATCGGCATATGCTGCATGCGGCGTCACCGTATTTCGTGGTGCATCTGCTGCAATCATGAGACGATTTACGGTCTAGCCATTACACAATTTGTACAGCTTGCATTAAATAATGCATACTAAATTTGGATGTGTTAGATATATTATGCGTACACTGTAGCGGAACAAAAAATGTGCACGTAATTCATAAATGCAAAGACTCCGCAGGAAAAATCTAATCATTGAATAGCTCCTTCTCAATACATCTTTGTACGCGATCAACAAGGTCCGCTTTCTTGCCCGTCAATCTTTCGCCCTGTGATTTCAGGAATGCTTTCAACTCGTCATTCTTGAGGTCTACAATTTCATCGTTCTTGAACATTTCAATCCATTCTTGAGGTATCGTCTCCTTCTCGGGGACTACCTTCAAAGATGACGGAGCAGCCTTCCGCATCCGATCGGCCTTTATTGGTACTTCGTCCTCGGGGAGACTATTCGCAAAATCTTTGATCTCTTTACCTGCGTGTTCCCTCATTTCAGTAACGCTCATTCGGGTCAAATCTTCTACATCTCCAAGATTCTTTCCAAGCGATACCGACTCAAGGTATCCAAAAAAATGCTTCAAGTAGGGATTCTCGGGTAGACTGTCGGCGAAATCAGTGGCATCACAATGAAGTGTACACTTCTCAATCATTCTCTTCGCTGCGTCAACAGAATCTCGATCTGCGGGCCCAATATCTTTATGGGGAACATCCCTAACATCTTCCCTGTATGGTAGCTGAGTGATGATCATAGATTCCGACTCTTCATCATTTGGGACTAGCGCTACCATCCTCGACGTTGCCGACACACGTAGGAGAAGTTCACCGACTGCAAATACGTTCTTCCTCTTCATCGACTGCTTCAAATTGTAAAGTGCCCTACCAGAACCATTAACTCTAAAGTCGTTTGGTATGGCTAGGACAGACCTCGACATTAGATTTGCATGCAGAAGTCTCATTGGACGGAAGCCATGTATAACCAATCCTGCCTTATCCAATGAGTTCGTAATACGTTTCATCGTCGCTACGTTCGCTGGGGGGATTGATACTCTGCCACAAAACTCGGCAAAATGATGAATATTTTCAGGCAATACCTCTTCGCCAGACTCCGTGACGATACGCACTGTTTTCCTCGTTGTCAATCTGAGTAGGATATAAAAAGTCGGGACAAGACGAGATTGTCATTTGTGAGAAAAGAGCAACAAGGGCATCAGACCCACAGCAGCACTACACTTACTTATTATTCTCCTGATGGACAGGGACTTTTTGCGGTTTATTTCTAACCTGTACGACACCGTACAAATCTAACATAATCCCCGGACGATCTTCGGCACCATCACGCCCCTTCCACCCCGGCAGCAGTAATGGCAGCGTCGCATACTTTCGTCTCTTCTTCGTTGCAATATTAAATTTTTCGAGGATGGTATCAATGTCCATCACACCACGCGTCTTCGACGACTTCCTGTCGACACCTGGACTGTAATCGGCGTCATTGGATGGATCTATCGTCGAATACTCTTCTTCTTCACCGTCATCTGTCGGTCTAGTTACCAAATCCTTGAAGAATATTTCTTTATTGAATGATCCATCACGTTTTGGCAAGGGCAGCACATGCAGGGAAATACCCGCATCTTGACAGTCACGCTTGAGCGTGTCCATAGCAGTCTTCTGATCCTTACTGCCGTGACACGGATCGTCTTGATTTGTGAAGATCCATACTGTTTTGGAGTCAGGCAGCTCTTTGCTCGCTGGGGATAGAGTCCTCACGCATCTAGCAGAAAGAGAAAAGCAAGGGAATGATAAATCAGAGGAAGTCAATCGAGCGCAAGGGTGTGACAAGCATATGAGAGTACTCACTTGGCATTGCTGAATACTTTCAATGCCGCCGTCAAGGCTCGCCGCAAACAAATAACCTCGTTTGCATCTCTTGCCTCATCCTCCTTTACCCCTCCATCACTGCATTTCTTCACAGAGAATTCACCACACAAATCGCGTCTACACCTGCCTTTATTATCATATGCTAAATTCTCATCCTCGTCTGGGAGGCATTTTTGCATGGTCAAGACCTGTTCTATCCCCGGTGCGACTAGTTCAACAAGTTCGTGTGTTGTTGGGAGAGGATCACGATCTCCATCTTCGTCGATTGACGAGTCATCAGTAGCAGAAGCAGCAAAACCGATATCAACACCGACGCGAGGACTAGAAGGACGTCGACGGTTGGGGTTACACCCGTACAGTAGCACGCCCACTCCATCACGTTTGCCTGACTTTGATTCTGCCGCATCACGTACTTTCGAACGTAAGAGACGATGTGCTGCCGTAATGGCCACGTCCATGGGCGAGTAGTGAACAATTCCGCCAGCAGTTTTTCCGCCATCACTGTTTTTGTCATCAGTATCATTCTTACCATTGTCATTTTCGTCGTCGTCATTGTTGGATGGTGATGACGATGAGCGGAGGCAGGGTACGTATTGCTCAAACATGGACGCATCACAATCTAGGAGAAGTAACAAATGCTCGGCTCCGTAGTGCTGAACTGCGCCACTTCCACCCTCTGCCTCGTCGTCGGCATTGTCATCGTCACCAAAAGGATCGCCTTCGTCGAAGTCCAGGTCGTCCCCGAATGGATTCATGCCTCGGCTCCCTACCACACGACACAACATTATTCCCGCTTCTTTTCCATCTCCCATTTCCA
>Ga0247833_1003188_pt1 | contig 22260 bp, 22 predicted proteins | sample LaCruzMarch2015__7_FD_187117 | JGI IMG/M metagenome (GOLD analysis project Ga0247833, IMG submission 187117) | Freshwater microbial communities from meromictic Lake La Cruz, Castile-La Mancha, Spain - LaCruzMarch2015_8m | ecosystem: Environmental > Aquatic > Freshwater > Lake | place: Spain... | reverse complement strand
TGACTGCGGACACTGAAATCCAGAATGAAGAGAAGCCCTGCAGGCCCCTCACGAGGGTGGCTGGATGTTCATGGAACGGCCGGCCGGATGCTCGTGGAATGGATGGCCGGATGCCGTGGAATGCGCAGTCGATGGCGTCGAAACGTTGGAAGTCTATACCGATGCCGCCCAACGCGGCGCGCATATGCGCGAGCCGTTCCGGGCTGTCCGCCAGATTAATCACGTGACACTGCATGCTGTGAACTCTCCGGGCTTGCCCTCGAACCAGCAAGTGCTGATAGCATTCTCACGACGCCGCGAACATGGCCGGTCGGGTCCCCCGAGGCGATTCAGGTGGACGCTACGCCGCTTATGACGATCATCCTGCCGTTCCAGAATGTGGAGCTGACGGAAAACATTCGGGGCCGTGTGGACCAGCACAGTGTCGTGGGCAACGGCGCGACCCACCAGCGCCGAGAACTCGCCACTCGTCGCCCATGCTTCGGCTTGACCCTTGCCTGAGGGCAGCTTGGGCGTCCACGGGAGCGGAACCGCTGCATCATGCCGCGCTTCACATACCCACGCGCCGCGACGGGGTAGTCGCGATTGTACGCCTACGAGACATAGCGGGGGCCCTTCATCGGCTTGCCGCCGATAGCGCACAAACCCTTCGAACAACCCGCGCAGCCGGGGTAGGTAAGCGGCACGGCGGTTGTCGCCGTTCTGGTCGATCACCAGCACCTCGAGGCGCGGCCCGCTGTAGCGTGAAGCTTGCCAGCATGGCCCCGAGAACGCCGGTCGTTCCCAGCGTCGCAACAACGAGGGAAACGAAGGGCTTGTCCGGGTTGCTTTTGTGTTTCATGGCAGCGCATCGCCGATAGCCCGCGCTTTTGGCACCACACGAACAAGCTTCGTCCTTGCCCTGCGCGTCACCCCGAACTGCATCAGCGCCACTCCCGCCCGCGGGCCCCGGCCAACGAGCCACACGCTCCGCCAACAACCCGCGATGGCCGTTTCGTCGGCCAGATCAGTCGCACCGACGTGCTCGAAGCGGTCAGCGCCCAGTGGCGGTAACCTATCACAGTGTGGCGTCGCTGATCAGGATTGCGACATCAAGACTGGAAGCTGCAGGTTGTCGAGGACATGGCGGGTAGCGCCTCCAAGGATGAATTGCTGCATCCGGCTGTGCCCATACGCGCCCATGACAAGCAAGCCTGCGCCTTCCCGCTTGGCGTAGTGCTGAAGGGCGAGCCCGATGCCGAGCACTTCAATGTCGGCCGTGGCCCGGCGCGGGACTACTCCTTGACGAACCAGGTAGTCGGAGAGTCTCGTCAGTTCCTCCTCTCCCACACGCTTGTCGCCGGGCGCCGTCAGGATGACGACTTCGTCAGCGTTGACGACCAAAGGCATCGCGTCATGCAGGGCTCTCGTTGCAGACCCAGTGCCATCCCAGGCAATGGCAATCTTGGCGAAAGGCCGGGATGACTCGGGAATTGCAGACGGGACCAACAAGGTCGGCCGCCCCGTTCCAAACAGTACTGCTTCAGCCAAGGCGCGGTCGTTGGTCTCCTTGTAAAAGACCATCGTCACATCGTGACAACGAGCGGCCGCGGAGAGCGGTGGCCCAGGGTTGCTGAGGTCGACACGCAGCGGCCGAGCGATAACCTGCAAGTTGGCAATGGGCCCGGCATACCCCTGCAGGGTTCTCGACGCCTCTTGGCTGGCGCGCTCAACATCGGCTCCCGCTCCGGTCAATCCCAGGAAGGCGGTCGACCACCTGGGCGAACTGGTGGGCATCTCGATCTCAAGCGGTGCGAGGGTTGCGTGACTTGCGAATGACGACGCCAGCTGCAGCAATCTCGATACGACAGCCTCGCTCTCGGGAGCCGGATGGGTGCGAAGCGGTATCAGCACATCTTTGAGCATTTGATCTTCTCCACAGAGCTGCCGTTGAAGCACCGGGCAGTCGCCTATTCGAGAGTCAGTGGGACAGCAGGACCGGAAGCCGCAGGGTGGTCAGCACCCCCTTGGTGGCACCGCCAAGGATGAAGTCGCGAATGCGGGAGTGACCGAAGCCTCCCATCGCGAGCAGCTGACTGCCCTGCGACAACGCGGATTCCTGAAGGGCCTCTGAGATCTTCCTCTTGCCCAGACTGATCTTCACAGGAGTGGCGGCGTATCCGCGTTTCCCCAGCCAGGATGCGAGAACCCCGGCAGGGTCCGACCCACCCAGCGGCTTCTCGTCCTCGACCGTGAGAACCGATACCCGGCCTCCTTCGGCAAGCAGCGGCAGGGCATCGCCCAACGCCCGGGCTGCAACGCGACTTCCGTCCCAGGCGACAGCGAGGTGGTTCAGCGAACCTGGCTGGGAGATAGCGGGTGGAACCAGGATAACGGGGCGGCCCGATCCGAAGACGACGGCCTCAGCCATATCAGGGACCGCGCCGGCATTGGCGGACCAGGGGAGCAGAGTCAGGTCGCAGTATCGCGCTTCAGAGGCAGCGGCCTCGAAAACCGCACCCAGGGGCACCTTCCTCGTCGTGCATTGTGCCTCGAGTCGCGACGGCACTGCCTCCTGCACAACCACCCTCAAGCGTTCGCACTCGGTGCTGCTGCGCTCTTCGGCCGCCTGAATGACACCAGGGACGTTGATCAAGTAGTCGCCGAGACCGGAGGAGACCCTTGGTAGGTCGACGGCGAAAGTCTTGACGTTCAGTGCGCATCCCAGCGACGCTGCAAAGCCGATAGCGGATTGAATTGCCTTGTCCTCGACCACGTCTGGATAAGTCGTCAGGGGCATATAGGCGATCCGGGTGCGAAGCATGCGGGCGTCTCCTCTCGATGGTTCGTCGCTTACCGCCGAACACTCGCCAGCATCGCAGGAAGTTGCCTCACCGGAATTGACCTGAATCAACCTCCCATGACGAAACCTCACTATCCTGCATCAAGCAGACACATCGGATCGCGTGATGCCTCAGGACCGCTACCAGACAGTACAGCAACTGGCCGAGAGACTGGGGGTCGCCGAAGCCACGGTGCGCCAATGGATCAAGACCGGAAAGCTTCGCGCAATTGATATTGGCAAAGGGTGGCGCATCGCGGACGCGGACCTGACGTCGTTCCTTGAGGCTCGGGAGACGGCTCCGCGAAATCCGGTGAAATCGCAGTCCGTTCGCAAGGAGCCGGGATCGTGACGTACGACAACGCCGCCGCTGCAAACCCACCCGTTGTCGACTTTCACGCCCGTTCGGCACAATCATCCCTCGGGGCTCTTGATGCCACGCGAGAAGGCCTCAGAAGCGGCGAAGCTGCTCGTAGACTCGCCATTTATGGTCCCAACCGTCTTCCGGAGCCGCCATCGCGGGGACCGCTCATTCGTTTCCCCTAGTTCTTGAACCGACGCATGCATGAGTGCGTTCATTTTGGGATGGTCGAAGTAGGTGAACCTTAGCTTGAGTACACTTTGCCCCGCCGGGGCGATGCCACGCCCATAGCAGGGGTGCGGGGTGGCCGACGGTGCGCCTGTCTTGATAGAACAGGTCCCAAGGATGTCCGGTGCGAAGGTACCGACAAGATAGAGGGCGCGGCGGCATGGTCGAGTTGGTGGTCTGGGTCGTCATCTATCTTGCATTGATCGTCGCTTCCCTCTGGGTAGGCACCGGCGGGCGGCGTTGGGTAGCCCTAGCGATCATGGCTGCCTTGTTAGGCTTCCTACTAACCGCGGCCGCCCCCGCTTTCTCTCCGACTTGCTACGTCTCCAAAGCTTGCACCGGGAACGTAGCGACAGGAGTGGTCTTTGGCGGGTTGCTGGCGCTGGCACTAGTTTTGGTACCAGCCGCCATTCTATTCATCCGGCATCTATATCGTTCGGAAGCGGCTCGAAACTAATCCTCACAGAATATCATAGGGCGTGGGGGTTGCGTTGCCTTGAGGGATTTGAACCCCCGACACACGGTTTATGATTTAGCTTCGGTTCTATCCCACGCTGACGTAATTTGACTCGGTCTGCATTTGGAAGTTTATGTACTTAAATGAGAATTTCGCTTTTGTGACGCATTCAGTTTCAAGACTTTGCATCCTAGCGCGAGCAAATTTGGCTCCCCATTGTTGCCTCAGCCAAAATGTGCCGTTTGCTCAGTACCTTGACCATAGCGGGTGGACTATCTGGTAACCCCGTCTTCTTACGCTTTGATGCAGGCCCCTGTGAACTGCCAGGAGACGCTGAGATCCTTACTTCTCAGCGTTACCTAGCCGCGGACTTCGAGCCGATCCTCGGTAGTCCAGCCAGAGCCTTTAACTTCCCAGTGCATAACCACCCGGTGTCGTCCGCTTGTGGCCCCAAAGCGGTCGCTCGTCGTTCAACGCAGATGTGACTGCGCGATTTCTATCAGGTATGCGTCCACCTGCCCCTGTGCGGACAGGCGGACGACATCTCCCTTCGCAATGCCCAGGAGGGCATCGCCGTTGTGAGCGGTGGTGTTGGTCCCTGCCGCCGAAATCTCCGCCTCGCCACAGAAGAACAGTATTGTCACGTCCTGCTGGCTGGTAATGGTCACTGGCGCAACGCTTTGGATGCGTTTGATCGCGTGAACAAAACGTCCCCGCCGTGTCATGATGTTGAGGTCGATGGTCGAGCCGTCGACGTTGTGGGCATCGATTGCAGTTTCGCCATCAAAGGCGTAGGGCGCGCTGTCGGTGGTGAGGGTGACGCGGTCGTCGCCTGTCACCAGCACGAGGCCCTTGCCCGCTGTGACGACAATGGTGCGATCGATCCCTTCGAACCTCGAGAACGGACCCGCAGCGGCGACCGTCGCTGCGCTGACCCGCCAGAGGATGTCGAAAGGAGAGTCTGCGCCATTGCTGACGGCAATTTCCCTAGTGAACCCGCCGCCGTTCCGCCACGGAACAAGGCTCTGATCCTCGAAACGGCGCAGGTCCAATTGCGGCTCCCCGTTTAGCGGTTGAGGATGCCCGGCAGGTCGAGGCCCTTTCCGCGGGCGACGTCCAGAGCAATCTCGTAGCCCGCATCGGCGTGACGCATGACGCCGGTGGCCGGGTCGTTCCACAGCACGCGTTCGATGCGCCGGGCCGCGTCGTCCGTGCCGTCGGCGCAGATGACCATGCCGGCATGCTGGGAAAAGCCCATGCCCACGCCGCCGCCGTGGTGCAGCGACACCCAGGTGGCGCCGGATGCGGTGTTCAGGAGGGCATTGAGCAGCGGCCAGTCCGACACTGCGTCGGAGCCGTCCTTCATGGCTTCGGTTTCGCGATTGGGGGAGGCGACCGAGCCGGAATCGAGATGGTCGCGGCCGATCACCACCGGGGCCTTGAGTTCGCCGGAGCGCACCATTTCGTTGAAGGCGAGGCCGAGCCGGTGGCGATCGCCGAGCCCGACCCAGCAGATTCGTGCTGGCAGGCCCTGGAATGCAATGCGGTCGCGCGCCATGTCGAGCCAGTTGTGCAGATGCGTATTGCCCGGCGTCAGCTCGCGCACCTTCGCGTCGGTCTTGTAGATATCGTCCGGGTCTCCCGACAGCGCGGCCCAGCGGAACGGGCCGATGCCACGGCAGAACAACGGACGGATATAGGCCGGCACGAAGCCGGGGAAGGCAAAAGCCCGCTCCAGCCCTTCGTCCTTGGCGATCTGGCGGATGTTGTTGCCATAGTCGAAGGTAGGCACGCCGAGATCGTGGAAGGCCACCATCGCCTCGACATGCTCGCGCATCGAGGCACGGGCGGCTTTTTCGACAGCCTTGGGCTCGCTTTCGCGCTTCTCGCGCCATTCGGCCATCGTCCAGCCTTTCGGCAGGTAGCCATTGATCGGGTCATGGGCGGACGTCTGGTCGGTGACCATGTGAGGGCGAATACCGCGGCGTACCATTTCTGGCAGGAGGTCCGCCGCGTTGCCGAGCAGGCCGACCGACTTGGCCTCGCCCGCCTTGGTCCAGGCCTCGATCTTGACTAGCGCTTCATCCAGCGTTTCAGCCTTTTCGTCGAGATAGCGGGTGCGCAGGCGGAAATCGATCGAGTCCGGATTGCACTCGATGGCGAGGCAGCAGGCACCGGCCATCACCGCGGCCAGCGGCTGCGCGCCGCCCATGCCGCCAAGGCCACCGGTCAGGATCCACTTGCCCGTGAGATCGCCGCCATAGTGCTGTCGGCCGGCCTCGACAAAGGTCTCGTAGGTGCCCTGCACTATGCCCTGGGTGCCGATATAGATCCACGATCCGGCGGTCATCTGGCCGTACATGGCCAGGCCCTTCTTATCGAGCTCGTTGAAATGGTCCCACGTCGCCCAGTGCGGCACGAGGTTGGAGTTTGCGATCAGCACACGCGGCGCGTCGGCGTGGGTGCGGAACACCCCGACTGGCTTTCCGGACTGGACTAGCAGGGTCTGGTCGGCCTCGAGCTCTTCGAGCGCGGCGACGATGCGGTCGAAGTCCTGCCAGGTTCGCGCCGCCCGGCCAATACCGCCATAGACCACCAACTCATTGGGGTTCTCGGCGACGTCCGGATCGAGATTGTTCATCAGCATGCGCAGCGGCGCTTCGGTTAGCCAGCTCTTGGCGCGCAACTGAGTGCCGCGGGGTGCACGCACTTCGCGAGTGTTGTGGCGGCTGTTGTGGCTTGGGTCAGTCATGGCTTTTCCTTCACCGAAAGAGAGTGCGCGCCGGCCTCGATGCGCTCCAGCATAAGCGCCAGAACCGGGCGCAGGCGGGCGCTCTTGTCCGGATCGAGCTGGAACGGCGCCGCCTCGGCAACGAGATGGGTGTCTTGTGCCAGCTCGAGCTGGATGGTGTGCACGTTGTTGGCCGGATCGGCATAGTGCCGGGTGGTCCAGCCGCCCGTGAAGCGTCCGTTGAGGACGCTGGTATAGCCGTGGGCGCTGCGCGCCGTGTCCATCGCCGCGCTCTCGATATCAGCATGGCAGGTCACGCCGCCGGCGGTGCCGATATTGAGGTCGGGCAGCTTGCCGGCGAACAGAAAGGGGACAATGGAGCGGATTGAGTGGCAGTCAAAGACCACGGCGACACCATGTGCGGCCCGGACCCTGTCGATCTCTTCCTTCAACGCTGCATGGTAGGGGGCATGGAATTTCGCGGTTCGCTCGCCGATATCGGCGTCGTTGGGCTCCAGCCCCGGCTTCCAGATCGGCTGCCCGTCGAAGTCGGTCAGCGGCACCAGGCCCGTAGTGTTCTGGCCCGGATACAGGCTCTCATTGCCCGGCGGACGGTTGGCATCCAGCACATAACGGTGGAAAACGGCCCGCACCGTCGAGGCGGCGGGCAGCAGGCCGGCATAAAGCTCGTGGATATGCCAGTCGGTGTCGGTCAAACCCCGTCCGGTGTCGTTGAGCCGTTCCAAGATCTTTTCGGGGATGAAGGTCCCGGTGTGGGGTAGGCCGAGGATGATCGGGGACGACCCTCGGGTGACTTCGAACACGTCCATCATGCTGCGAGCCCCGGTAGGGTTGCGGGCGTCACCGCGCGGATCAGGGTGCCGTCGGACACCAGCGAGACCGCCGCCTCGATATCGCGCGCCATGTAGCGATCCACTTCGAGCTCTGGGACGACATCACGCAGCGCCGCCCGCGCGCGCAGCAGTTCCGGGCCGGTCTGCAGGGGTGCGCGGCAGTCGACACCCTGCGTCGCCGTCAGCAGCTCGATGCCGATAATGCCGAAGAGATTGTCCGTCATCTGCAGCAGCCGACGCGCGCCATGGCAGGCCATCGAGACATGGTCCTCCTGGTTTGCCGAGGTCGGCGTCGAGTCCACCGATGCCGGATGCGACATCTGCTTGTTCTCGCTCATCAGGGCGGCCGAGGTCACCTCTGCGATCATCAGGCCGGAATTGAGTCCCGGCTTCTTGGCGAGAAACGCCGGCAGGCCATAGGAGAGTGCCGGATCGACCAACAGCGCGATGCGGCGCTGCGCGATAGCGCCAATCTCGCAGATGGCGAGGGCGATCTGGTCGGCTGCGAAAGCCACAGGTTCGGCGTGGAAATTGCCACCCGAGACGACACTGCCGTCGGAGAGCACCAGCGGGTTGTCCGTCACCGCATTGGCTTCGATCTCGAGCGTGCGCCCCGCCGCGCGCAGGATGTCGAGGCAGGCGCCATCGACCTGCGGCTGGCAGCGAATGCAATACGGATCCTGCACGCGCTCGTCGCCCTCGACATGGCTTTCGCGAATAGCGGAGCCGGCCAGCAGGGCGCGCAGCGTTGCAGCTGTGTCGATCTGGCCCCGATGACCGCGCAGCGTGTGAATGTCGGGATGGAACGGCGCCGACGATCCCATCGCCGCGTCGGTAGACATCGCCCCGGTAATCAGCGCCGCCTGGGCGGCCCGATGCGCCCGGAACAGTCCAGCCAGCGCCAGGGCGGTCGAGGTCTGGGTGCCATTGATGAGCGCCAGGCCTTCCTTGGCTGCGAGCTCCACAGGCTGCAGTCCCGCCTGCGCCAATGCCTCGGCGCCGGGCATGCGCACGCCGCCAGCAAAGGCCTCGCCTTCCCCCATCATCACCGCTGCCATATGGGCGAGTGGCGCCAGATCGCCGGAGGCGCCAACCGAGCCCTTTTCGGGGATGACCGGAATGACGTTGCGGGCCAGCATGGCCTCAAGCAGCCGGATCAACGCGATGCGCACGCCCGATGCGCCGCGGCCCAGCGACACCAGCTTCAGCGTCATGATCAGCCGGACGATGTTCTCGGCCAGTGGCTGGCCCACGCCGCAGCAATGCGACAGGATGAGGTTGCGCTGCAGCGTCGCCACGTCGGCGGCGTCGATCCTGATCGAGGCTAGTTTGCCGAAACCGGTATTGACGCCATAGACCGGGGCATTGCCTGCGGCGATCTCGGCGATGCGGGCCGCGGCCCTGTCGATTGCGGCATCGAAAGCCGGGTCGAGTACCGCGGGCGTGCCGGTCCAGAAGATCGTGGCAAGGGTTTCAAGGGTCACGGCCCCCGGCGTCAGGGTGATCGTCATGCTTGCTGGCCTTTGAAAATGCGGCTGTGAAGTGGGTTGAAGCCGATGCGGTAGGTCAGTTCGGCGGGCGTGGTGCAGTTCCACACGGCCAAGTCGGCGGACTTGCCTGCCTCGATAGTGCCGGTCTCATCGAGAATGCCCAGTGCCCGCGCCGCATTGGCGGTAACGCCCGCAAGGCACTCGTCAACAGTCAGTCCGAACAGCGTCGCCGCCATGTTCATCGCCAGCAGCAATGAGGTGAGCGGCGATGTGCCGGGATTGCAGTCGGTGGCGATCGCCACGTTCACTCCGTGCCGGCGCAGCGCGGCAACGTCCGGCTTCTGCGTCTCGCGGATGGCGTAGAAGGCGCCGGGCAGCAGCACGGCGACGGTGCCAGACCGGGCCAGCGCCTCTGCATCAGCCTCGTCGATGTACTCGAGGTGATCCGCCGACAATGCGTGGCGCGATGCAGCAAGGCGCGTACCGCCCATGTGGCTCAGCTGTTCGGCATGGAGCTTCGTTGGCAGGCCAAGTTCGGCAGCCAGGTCGAACACCCGGGCGATCTCCTCGGTATCGAAGGCGATACCTTCACAGAACCCGTCCACCGCGTCGACCAGCCCTTCAGCGTGAGCGGCACGGAGGCAGGGCAGGACGACCTCGGCGATGTAGTCGGCCTTGCGACCGGCAAATTCGGCCGGCAGCGCATGGGCGCCGAGATAGGAGGTAACGATCCGTACAGGCCGCAGGGTTGCAAGCTGGCGTGCGGCCCGCAGCATGCGCAGTTCAGTTTCGATGGTCAGGCCATAGCCGGACTTGATCTCCACCGTGCTGAGGCCCTCAGCCAGCAGTGCATCAAGCCGGGGCAGGGCCTCGGCCACAAGCTCGTCGACACTCAAGGCCCGTGTGGCGCGCACCGTCGAAGCTATGCCGCCGCCGGCCTTGGCGATCTCGACATAGGTGGCACCCGCGAGGCGCATCTCGAATTCGAGCGCGCGATGGCCGCCGTGGACAAGGTGGGTGTGGCAGTCGATTGGCGCGGGCGTTAGCAACCGGCCGCCCAGGTCGATGACTTCTGCGTTCGGGAATACTGGTGCTGCGCCAGCTGCGCCAGCAAAGGCGATGCGGCCGTCACGGGCCATGACGATACCATCGTCGATGAGGCTGCTGTCTGCCGCCATCGTGAGGAGGCGACAGTTCCGCCAGACCTGGATGCCGGTGGGCAAGGATGAACCCGTCAATGTCATGGCATTGTCCGCTTTCAATTCACATCCAACATGTATAGACATAATGAGGGTGGTGACAAGGAGAAATCTGTCACCGAAACTTGGCTCGTTTTGGAGTGGGTCCATGGTTGCGCTTCACGCGGCAGCGGCCTTGTTGCCAACCGGTTGGGCAAACAATGTCGCGATAGTGCTGGACGGCGAACGGATCGCATCGGTAGCGTCGGGCGTGACGCCCGACGCGTCCGCCGAGCGTCATGCGGTGATTGTTCCCGCCGCCGGCAATCTCCACAGCCACGCCTTCCAGCGGGCGATGTCAGGCCTCGCCGAGCGGCGCGGGCCGGCCGATGACAGCTTCTGGAGTTGGCGATCGGTGATGTACAAGTTCGCCCTGTCGATGACGCCCGAACATGTCGCTGCCGTCGCTGCCCAGGCCTATGTCGAGATGCTGGAGGCTGGCTTTGCCAGGGTTGGCGAGTTCCACTACCTGCACCACGACCAGAACGGCGAGCCCTATGACAACATCGCCGAAATGGCCGAGCGGATCGCTGAGGCCAGCGCCGAGGCCGGCATCGGGCTGACGCTGCTGCCGGTGCTCTACACCCATGGTGGCTTCGGTCCGCTGCCACCCTCTCAGGGGCAGCGCCGCTTCATCAACAACGTGGATCGCTATGGGACTCTGATGGCGGCCTGCGACATCCTGATCGGGGGCCTAGCCGGTGGCAGGCTGGGCATTGCACCACATAGTCTGCGCGCCGCGACACTGGATGAGATCGAGACGGTGCTGCCGCTGGCCAAGGGTGGGCCGGTACATATTCACATTGCCGAGCAGACCCTCGAGGTCGACGACTGTCTCAAGGCTCATGGTGCCCGGCCGGTACAGCTGTTGCTCGACACCTTGCCGGTGGACGAGCGCTGGTGCCTCATCCACGCCACTCACCTGATGCCCGTGGAAGTGTCCGGCATCGCGCGCAGCCGGGCCGTGGTGGGGCTCTGCCCGATCACCGAGGCCAATCTCGGTGATGGCACCTTCTCCGGCGCCAGCTATTTCGCGCAGGGTGGACGCTTCGGCATAGGTTCGGACTCCAATGTGCTCATCTCGCTGGCCGGTGAACTGCGGCAATACGAATACAGCCAGCGGCTGGGGCAGCGCGCGCGCAACGTCATCGCCGCACCCGGTGCCTCGACTGGCCAGACGCTGCTGGAACTGGCGACGGCCGGCGGGGCGCAGGCGCTTGGCAGGGACGCGGGCATTGCCGTCGGGATGCCGGCAGATCTCGTCACGCTGAATGTCGGCGATGTCCGCTACCTGCCACCGGCGGCGCAGCTCGATGCCTGGATTTTCGGTGGTGACGTGCAGGTCGGCGACGTCTGGGCACTGGGGCGGAAACGGGTCGTGGGCGGGCGGCACGTCGAACGCGAAACCATCCGTCGCCGGTTCGAGCGAGCCATGAAACAACTGCTGAACGCTTGACGGCACGGAACAATCGCGATGTACCAAGTATGCGGCACGGAGGCCAACGCAGCGTGAGTGCAGTCGATCTTTCACCGATGGATGCGCCCCTGGAGGCCAGGGAGAGCACCCTTCACCAGCGCATCGTTGTCGACATCGAAGGCAAGATCGTTTCCGGCGAATGGCCGGTGGGCCATCGTATCCCGTTCGAGGTCGACCTCGCCAAGCACTATGGTTGCTCGCGCATGACGGTCAACAAGGTGCTGACGCAGCTTGCCCGCGCCGGGCTGATCGACCGCGTCAAGAAGAGTGGCAGCTTCGTCAGCCAGCCGCAGGCGCACTCGGCGGTGCTCGAGATCAACGACATTCGCAAGGAAGTCGAATCTCTCAAGCTGGCATATTCTTTTGCGCTTACCCGGCGCGTCCGGCGCAAGGCGACCGGCGCCGATCGCGTGCTGCTCGATGTTCCGGCTGGGGCATCGGTGCTTGCTCTGACCTGCCTGCATCTGGCGAGCAACAAGCCGTTCTGCCTCGAGGAGCGACTGATCAGTCTCGACACCGTGCTGGGCGCGGCGACTGCTGACTTCGACACCATCACGCCGGGTCAGTGGCTGCTGCGCGAGGTCCCTTGGAGTTCCGCTGAGCATCGCATTTCCGCCGTGGCATCCGATGCTGAAACGTCCAAGGCGCTTGCCGTGCCAGCCAACACGGCATGTCTCGTCATCGAGCGCCGCACCTGGAGCGGGGCAGGGCCGGTTACCCAGGTGCGCTTCACCTATCCGGGCGACCGGCACGCGCTTGTCGCGACATTCACCCCGGTATCATAGGGCGTCGGCAGGTTTATGTATAGACATGATTGGCCGGAAGTGCTGATATCCTGCAACCGAAGTTCATGAAGGGGAGGTCATGATGTTTGGTCCTCAGTCATTCAGCCTGGCCGGCCGACGTGCGCTCGTCACTGGCGGAAGCCGGGGGCTGGGGCAGGCCATCGCGCTGGCACTGGGGCGGATGGGCGCGGAAGTCTGCGTGACATCTCGCAGCACCGGTGCCCTGGACGGCACGCTTGAACTTCTGGCCTCCGAGAAGATCGTGGCGAAGGGGGTGGCCTTCGATGTGCGTGATGTCGCCGCGATCAACAGCCGCATCGATGCGCTGGTCGCCGACTGGCCAGTCGACATCCTCGTAAACAATGCCGGCTTCGAGAGCGTCTCGCCCTCGGCCGATGTCGACGAGGCGCTGTGGGACAGTATTGTCGACACCAACCTCAAGGGCAGCTTCTTCGTTTCGCAGGCGGTGGCCCGGAGCATGGCGCAGCGCAGGGCCGAGGGGGCAATCGTCAATCTCTGCTCGCTGACCTCCTTCGTCGGCATCCCGACCGCGGTCCCCTACACAGCCTCCAAGAGCGGCCTTCTCGGGATGACGCGGGCGCTGTCGGCCGAATGGGCTGCTGCTGGCATCCGCGTGAATGCGATCGCGCCGGGCTACTTCCAGACCGAGATGACCGAGGTGTTCTATGCGGACGAGGCATGGGCCGAGGCAATGCTCGGTAAGATACCGCAGCGTCGTTTTGGCGGCGTGGACGATGTTGGCGGTGCGGTAGTGTTTCTGGCAAGCGATGCCGCGCGCTACGTTACTGGACAGTGCCTGGCGATCGATGGGGGCTTCCTGGCCTCGATCTAGGGCAGGTGCACAAAACTTGGGCAATCCTAAAAAATGCTCACGATCTGATTGACTCCGAGGTCGTTATGTATAGACATTATGTAGCGAACCGATCGGTACACCTGCCTCCGGGAGCCATCCCGAGCGACTGGGAAGAGCGATGACAAGCCAAAGCGCCGAGCGATCGGTTCACCAGACTGGAAAGGTCGCCGTGTCGGTCAGGAATGTCGACATGGTCTTCGGCAATTCGCACGCGGTCAAGAACGCTTCCTTTGAGCTCGACGAGGGTCGGTTCCTGACCATCCTCGGACCGTCCGGCTCCGGCAAGACCACACTGCTCCGGATGATCGCCGGATTCCAGCGGCCAAGCGCGGGCGAGATCGTCATCAACGGCACCCCGGTGAGCGCCGCCCCGCCGCACAAGCGCTCGATAGGCATGGTGTTCCAGAAGCTGGCGCTGTTTCCGCACATGACGGCAGCGGAGAATGTCGCCTTCCCGCTCAAGATGCGCCGCTTCGATGCGCAGACCATTCCCGAGCGCGTACAGCGCTACCTCGACCTGGTGCAGCTTGGTCCATACGCCGATCGGCGTATCCACCAGTTGTCGGGTGGGCAGCAGCAGCGCGTGGCGATTGCGCGGGCGCTGGTGTTCGAGCCCGACCTGCTGCTGCTTGATGAACCGCTGGCGGCGCTCGACCGCAAGCTGCGCGAGGAAATGCAGCTCGAATTCCGCCGGATCCAGCGCGGACTCGGCGTTACCACCATCAACGTCACCCACGACCAGCGCGAGGCGCTGGTGGTCAGCGACGAGGTGATCGTGATGGACAAGGGCGAGATCCAGCAGATGGCGCCACCCTCGGCGACCTATCGCAATCCGGCGAACGCCTTCGTTGCAGGCTTTATCGGCGTTACCAATTTCATCTCCGGCACCGTCGTGTCTTCCGCGGGTTCGGAGGTAGCCTTCAGGTCGGGTGGTGAAACGATCTCCGGCACCTGGCGCGCCAAAGACGCGGTCCCGGCTGCTGGTTCCGCCGTCACCGGCGCCTTGCGCGCCGAACAGATACGTCTGGCCACCAGCGAGGCTGGGCTCGGCAACTGCCAGACAACCCGCACCGGCACCGTCCGAGATGCGATCTTCGAGGGCGAGCGGACGGTTTATGATATTGCACTGGCATCATCATCGACCAGTCTTCGTGTGTTCGATCATGATCCGGGTGCGCATAAGCAATTTGCCATCGGCGAAACGGTGGCGATGGGCTGGAATGCACAGGATGTGCTGACCTACCCGAACTGAACCGGCAGGGTCCGGCAACAACAGGAGAACGGCATGACCAAGACGACCTCTATCCTCGCCCTTACCCGCCGCAGGTTTCTCGGCGGTGCCGCGGCCCTCAGCGGCCTGGCCGCTACCGGCTGGACCGGCAAGGCCTTTGCCCAGGAACCCGAGAAGCCCGCTGAGATCATCGTGCGCGCCTGGGGCGGTTCGTGGGTCGCGGCGCTGCAGGCCGGCGTCTCCGATCCCTTCACCGCTGCAACCGGTATCGCAGTTCGGCATGACCTGACTGAAGACAACGAGATCCAGCCCAAGGTGTGGGCCGCCGTGGCGCAGGGCCGCGTCCCACCGATCCACATCAACTGGGACACCACCACCAACGCTACCAAGTCGGCTTTGCGCGGTGTCACCGAAGACCTATCCGACCTGCCGAACCTCGCCAACACGACCGAACTGGCGAAGCCCGTCGGGCTCGAGGGCTACCCGATCGTCAACACCTACGGCTATGTCTATGTGCTGGCCTATCGCCCGTCGGCCTTCCCCGATGGTGCGCCGACCTCGCTGCAGGTGCTGCTCGATCCCAAGTTCAAGGGCCGTATCGCGCTCTACAACGACGGCATCGGCTTCCACTTCCCGGCCCAGGTGGCCGGTGGCGGTTCGCTCGAGGACATTCCCGGCAACATGGAGCCGGCCTGGGAGTTCATCCGCAAGGTCAAGGCCCAGGAGCCGCTGCTCGGTGAAGATCCCGATTTCACCACCTGGTTCCAGAATGGCGAAATCGATCTGGCTGTAACCATCTCGACCAATGCCCGCGAAGCCATGAAGAACGGCATCGACCTGGCCTGGACCGTGCCGGAAGAGGGCTCCAAGTTCGAAACCGATGGCCTGTGGATCCCGAAGGGTCTGCCGGCGAACGAACTGTACTGGGCCAAGCAGTACATCAACTTCGCGCTGACCCTTGAGGCGCAGCAGGTGTGGCTCGATGGCCTCGGCCTGCCGGGCGTTGTGCCTGGAGTGACCCCGCCTGAAGGTCTCGCGGGCGATCCGTCCTACCCGACTGAGCCGGCTGATTTCGAACGCCTGATCCGCATTCCGACCGCCGTCCAGGTGGAACACGAAAGCGACTGGTTCGGCGAGTTCAAGGCCATAATGCAGGGCTGAGTCAGCCCTTCGATCTCAGGGGTGGCGTGCGCGCCACCCTGTTTCCCAGGAGCCTCCATGCCAGCGTCCAAACAAGCCTACCCATTCCGCTGGCGCGTCATGGATGCCGTCGAGAATATGGCGAGCGCTCTGTGGCCATCGCGCTTTTCGCGCGGTTTGCCGTATCTCATGCTTCTGCCTGCCGTGCTGCTGGTACTGCTGCTGGTCATCGGCATGATCCAGATCGCGGAATCGAGCGCCCATACGCTCGATCGCAGCACCTTCCTGCCTTCGGAGGACCATACCTGGGCCAATTACAGCCAGATTTTCTCGACCGGCCTCTACTGGACGGTCCTGTGGCGGAGCTTGCTGGGTTCGGCCATAGTCACGGCGCTCTGCCTGGTCTTCGCGTTTCCTTACAGCTACCTGATGGTGCGGACGTCGTCGCCACTTCTGCGCAAGTTCCTGCTGATTGCACTATTCCTGCCCTTCTTCATCGGCCAGGTCGTGCGCGCTTATGGCTGGCTGATCATTCTGGGCAACCAAGGCGTCGCCAACGGACTGCTCGGGCTGGTCGGCATCGAGCCCGTCCGTCTGCTCTACAACTATCCCGCCGTGCTGTTCGGCCTCGTGCAATATATGCTGCCCTTTGCCGTATTGATGCTGGCCCCGGCTCTCACTGCCATTCCTGAAGAGCTCGAATCGGCCGCCAATTCGCTCGGCGCCAGTTGGTGGCGCACCTTCACCCACATTGTACTGCCCCTGGCGAAACCCGGTCTCGTCGGCGCGGGACTGGTCGTCCTCACTCTGTCGCTGACCGATTTTGCCATGCCGGCTATTCTCGGCGGCGGGTCGCAGGATTTCATCGCCAACGCCATCTATGACCAGTTCTTCCGCACTTCCGATCAGGGCATGGGCGCTGCGCTGACGCTGATCCTCGTAGGTATCGGCTCGCTGGCCGTCGGCCTGGTCTTCACCCTCTTCGGTGCCGGCACCCTCGCCATGGGGCGCGACAGGAAATGAACGCCCCGCTCAGCAAGACCATCGTCATCTGGGTCATGGTCGGCATGGTGCTGATTGTCCTGTCGGCGCCAACCATCGTTGTGCTCGGCGCCTCGTTCACCTCCGGCAATATAATTGCCTTCCCGCCGGACGGCTTTTCGCTGCAATGGTACGCCAAGATCGCCATGGCGGCGGACCTGCGCGATGCCTTCATGCGCTCGCTTGCCGTTGCCACGATCTGCACCCTGATCGCCATTCCCATCGGAACGCTAGCCGGCATAGCGCTTTCCAAGTATGCGATCAGGTTTGAGAAGACCTTCCAGATCTATCTGCTGCTTCCCTTCACCATCCCGCTGATCGGCTCCGGCATCGGCCTGATGCTCCTGTTCGGGCAGATGGGCATGCTCGGCCAGATCTGGCCGATTGGCGTCGCCTGCTGCGTCATCAACCTGCCCTTCATGATCTGGGCGGTCAGCGCCAGCGCCGGCAGCCTCGATCCGGACCTGGAACTGGCGGCTGCCAATTGCGGTGCACCGCCGATCTCGACCTTCCTCCATGTCACCCTGCCGGCCGTAATGCCCGGCGTGATCAGCGGCTCGCTGCTGATGTTCATCCTGGCGCTCAACGAGTTCCTCGTCAGCCTGCTGCTGACCGATGCACGCACGGTGACGTTGCCGGTGCAGATCTACAACTCGATCCGATCGATCATCACCCCGGACCTGGCGGCGATCTCTGTCGTCTTCATTGCCTGCGCGGCGCTGGCGATCACGCTGCTGGATCGTCTGGTCGGCCTCGACATCTTCCTCAAATCGAAGTGACGGCGACGTCACCCTGCCACAGCGAGATCCAACATGGCTGAAGTATCCTTCTACGACTATGCGAGCCTGTCGGCCGAGGGCCGCGCCGCCCTGCTCAGGCGGTCCGAGGCCGACCTGTCGGGCGTCATCGAGAAGGTGAAGCCGATCATCGAGTCCGTGCGGACTGAGGGCGACGTTGCACTGGCGCGCTTCGCGCGCGACCTCGACAAGTCCAGTGTCACCGAAGACCAGATCCAGGTGACGCCGGCCGAGTTCGACGCTGCCTTCAGGCTGGTCGATCCGGAGGTGGTCGAGGCCATCCAGTTCGGCATCGACAACATCCGCAGCTTCCATGAGGAGCAGAAGCCCGAGGCCATGTGGATGAAGGAGATCCGTCCTGGCGCCTTTGCCGGTGATCGCTTCACCCCCATCCAGTCCGTCGCCCTCTATGTGCCGCGCGGCAAGGGGTCGTTCCCCTCCGTGACCATGATGACGTCGGTTCCTGCTGTCGTTGCGGGTGTCCCCAGTATCGCTATCGTCACGCCGCCGGCTCCCGATGGCAGCGTCGATGCCGCTACGCTGATCGCGGCGCGCCTCGCCGGCGTCGAGACCGTCTACAAGGTTGGCGGCGCCCAGGCAGTCGCCGCTGTGGCCTTCGGCACCAGCACCATCAAGCCTGCGCTCAAGATCGTTGGCCCCGGCAGCCCCTGGGTCGTCGCGGCGAAGCGCCTGTTGTCCGGCGTGCTCGACACCGGCCTGCCTGCCGGCCCGTCTGAGGCCGTGATTTTCGCCGATGACACCGTGCATGGCGGCCTCGCGGCGCTTGATCTGCTGATTGAGGCCGAACATGGCTCGGATTCATCGGCCTACCTCGTCACGCACAGCCGCCGGGTCGTCGACGAGGCGCTGGCCGCCTTGCCCCACCTCTGGGCCAAGATGACCGAGCAGCGCGTCGCCTTTTCGGCGGCCGTGCTGACCGGCAAAACCGGCGGCATCATCCTCACCTCGTCTCTCGAGGAGAGCTACGCCTTCATCAACGCCTATGCGCCCGAGCATCTCGAAATCCTCTCGACCGAGCCCTACGACCATCTCGGCCGCATCACCGAAGCCGCGGAAATCCTGCTCGGCCAGCACACGCCCTGTTCGATCGGCAATTTCGGCCTTGGCCCCAATGCCGTGCTGCCGACGAGCCGCTGGGCCCGCACCTATGGTCCGCTCTCGGTGACCGATTTCGTCAAGCGCAGTTCGATCGGCTACGTGACGGCCGCCGGCTTCCCGCTGCTCGCCGGACATGCTCACACGCTGGCGCTTTACGAGGGCTTTTCCTCGCATGCACTGGCCGTGTCGCCGCTGCGCCAGCAATTCATAAAGTAGCCCGGCCATGCGCGCTGTCCGCCTCCATGGCGTCAAGGATCTGCGGTTCGAAGAGGTGCCGGCTCCCGCAGCGCCGGGGCCCGGCTGGGTGCTGATCGATGTCGAGGCGGCGGGTATCTGCGGCTCGGACCTGCACAACTTCTCCACCGGGCAGTGGATCTCGCGGTCGCCCAGCACGGCCGGACACGAGGTCTCGGGCCGCGTCGCGGCGGTGGGTGATGGGGTGTCGTTCGCCCCAGGCGACAGCGTCGTCGCGGATTCGCGCTACTGGTGCGGCACCTGCGCGAACTGCCTTGCGGGCGACCACAATTCCTGTGCGTCGCTCGGCTTTATCGGCGAGGTCTGCGATGGCGGCTTCGCCGAGCAGATGCTCCTGCCCGCGCGGCTGGTGCACAGTCGATCTGCGACGCTCGACCCACGGGCGGCTGCCATGGCGGAGCCGCTGGCTGTGGCGCTGCACGCCATCGCCAAGCTCGCGCCCAAGCCCGACGCGCCGGTGCTGATCGTCGGTTGCGGCACCATTGGCGGGCTGTGCGCGCTGGCCCTGTCGCAAACCCATCAAGGTCCGATCCTCCTTAACGACCGCAATGCGGCGCGCGTCGGGATGGTCGCCGCCGCTGCCCAAGGGCAGGAGGTGGACCTCGACAGCGTCGCCATCGCGGCGGCGACCGGCGGCCCTGCGATCCGCTATGTCATCGACGCCACCGGCAGTATCGCCGCCCTACGCCAGATCCTCGAGATCATCGGCTCCAACGCGACCCTCGCCCTCGTCGGCATCAGCCACGGCACGCTCGACCTCGACCCCAATCGCCTGGTCGAGAGGGAGATCAATCTGGTCGGCTGCCATGCCTTCCGCGATGAACTGCCCGCGGCCATCGCCATGTGCGCCGCGCTGGAGAACACGCTGATCTCCCTAATAGATGCAACGATCGAACTCGAAGCGGTCCCGGCGGCATTCACCCGCCTCCTCGCCGGCGAGATGATGGGCCTCAAGACCATCATCGCAATAACCCGGGACACTGCCCGGTGACCGGCTTTGTCAGCCGCACCGCCGCCATTCGCGCCGCGGCCAGGCAGGGGCCAGACCTCGCCGAGTCGATGCTTGCCGAACTGCTGCGCGACCTGTTTGCCATCGAGGCCCGCAACGTCGCCATCAATCACGACCAGTACAGCCTCAATTCGCTCAACGGTTTTTTTGCAACCGACGAGGGCGAGTTCTTCTTCAAGTTCCATCAGGAGGAAGGCGAGGAGGCCATGAGCGGCGAGTATTACCGCGCCGACATCCTCGCCCGCGCCGGCTTGCCAGTCGATCAGCCCATACACATGTCGGTGCTGCCGGGCGAACAGATCCTCGTCTATCGCCGTCGCCGCGATCCGCGCCTTTCCGATGTGCTGCGCGCCCTCGATCTCGCGGATGATCCGGTGAAGCGGGCCCGCGCCATCGCTGCCGAGACTGCGCTCAGCCAGACCGTGCTCGACGTCTATCGCCAGAGCCTCGAACCGATCACGCCCCAACAGGCCCACGCCGAACCGATCAACCGCCTATTCTACGAGCGCCTTATCGACCCCGGCACCGGGGCCTATCCCGGCGGACGCCTTGCGAGCTTCTATGTCGGCCAACGCTTCCGCTTTCCCGGCGCAGAGCTGACATGGGAGCAGTTCGCCAGTGCCCGCTTCGTCATCAACGGCATCGCCTATCGTGACACGGTAGGACAACTCTTTGACCGCGCGCATCGGCGCCTGCAGCCAGCCTTGATGGCGGATGCCGGCGGCGTCGTTGCCCATGGCGACGCGCACAATGCCAATGTCTGGTACACCGATGGCGCTGATCGGGCCGTGCTGTCATTTTTCGATCCGGCCTTTGCCGGCGCTCATGTCCCGACCCTGCTGGCCGAGGTCAAGACGACCTTCCACAACATCCTCGCGCACCCCTTGTGGCTTTACGACCCAGACGAGGCCGAATCCCGCTACCAGGCTTCGGCGCGGTTCGAGGACGGCATGCTCTCGGTTGAAACCGACTGGACGCCGAGCGCCGTGCGCCGCGACCTGCTCGCGGTGAAGGCCTACGAGGCCTGGCGCCCGCTGCTGCAACTGCTCAAGGATCGCTACCTGCTGCCGCCGGACTGGCGCGACGTGGTTCGGCTGGCGCTGTTTCTCTGCCCGACACTGGTCATGAACCTCCGCGCCGACGCAGGACGGCACAACCCCACCTCTTCCCTTATCGCTCTCGCCAACGCGGTGCGTGCTGGGAGCGAACCGATCAACGCCAGCGACGACCTGTCCGCCTTCATTGACGGCATCACGCCGGGATGAGTGCGGGGAGGCCATCCCCAAGCGCTCATTCCCGAACGCGCATTCCATTGTACAGGCTGCCCGAGAACGCGGAACGAGCAGCACTTGAACGAGCCTGACCCCAGGAGGGCCAGTTCTGGCCGCAAAGCGGTCGCCGCAGTAGCGGCTTCCGACACGCGGACTTATCGAAGCCGACATGCCGCTCCAGATCAGCGGCTTCTTCGTGCGACAAGCTCGCTCGAGATCGCATCGCTAGTCTAGCGCGACCGATCCCGAGAAGCTGGTCGATGCCGTGTTCGCCGGCCCCGAAAACAACGCGCCGGCACCGACGGCGATGATCTATCACCCGCGCACCGGCAAGACGATGGCCAAGCTACAGGACGGGCAGGGCCTCCCCCTGATCTACCCGACCGAAGTGGCGAACGTCCCCAAGATGATGACGACCAGCGTGCCCATCGACGAGACGGTCGGCGCTAACAGCGCCAACAGCTCGATCATAACGGGCTACTTCCCTCACATGCTGGTGGGTATGCGGACCGGGCTTCGCATCGACGTGCTGAAGGAGCAGTACGGCGAGTTCATGCAGCCTGGCGGGCGAGCAAATAGGAAATCAGCCCGCCGATAATCGCGCCAAGGGCAGCGCCCCCAGACCTGACACGAGGCTGCTACCCTCTGGGCTCATGAACGCCGATCCGAGGTCGGCCCCCCATCTGCTGCTCGCGCCGGCCGCGATCATGCCGCCGACCAGCAGACCAAGTATGCCAGCGAAAACAACATTTCTGGTCGACCATAAGGCTGGCTTCATCTGGTGTTGCTCGCTCGACTAGGGATTGGATCATCTCAAGGCGCTGTGGCGGCGGTCCAGAGACCCTCATAGGGGCCGGTGCTCTTGGAGTTACTCCGCGGACGGTGCGGCGCTAGGCGGGAGCCCTAACTCGCGCAGCCATTCTTCCATCGTCCTAGGCGACCCCTTTATCACCCGTCTAGACCGTTTCACGTTTAGGTTGCCGCGTATCCTGCGTTTGCGATGTAGTTTGCGCATTCGTCTGGCCCGATTGTCTGGACGAGTTTTCCGATGTGTCGCCAGGTGTCGTCGACGGGTCGGCGC
>Ga0247833_1003181_pt1 | contig 22301 bp, 10 predicted proteins | sample LaCruzMarch2015__7_FD_187117 | JGI IMG/M metagenome (GOLD analysis project Ga0247833, IMG submission 187117) | Freshwater microbial communities from meromictic Lake La Cruz, Castile-La Mancha, Spain - LaCruzMarch2015_8m | ecosystem: Environmental > Aquatic > Freshwater > Lake | place: Spain... | reverse complement strand
CCAAAAGCAAACAGACGATGTTGGCCTCTTGCAAAAGAGAAAGCAAAAGAAATCTCTAACTATCATTAAGTATACTTTGTCACTATTGGGACAAACAGTGTCAGTATTGAGACAAACATCTGCCCAGGCCTGATTACATTGTGTCTAAGCTAAGGTGACTCCCCAGCCCCAGCACCTCCAGAAGCACTGGGCGAAGCCAATTTCATTATAAAATTATTTGGTTGTTAATGATTGGATACTTGAATTAGACACATTTGAAAGGAGAAGAGGCAACACAACAACATGGTATACAAAAACATGGTATAGACTAAATTAATACTTTATGTTGGAAACGATTGCCACCATATTATGTCAGTGGAGGCACATTGAGATAAATTATTTGGTATGAGGTACACAAAAATATCTTGAAAGGAAATCATTATTTAGTTTATAATCAGGGTTGGTAAACTGCAAATAATACAGCAAACTGAGTCGCGTCGAATATTATAGACTATTATCAACAATAAATTTGCCAAGTGCATCATTGTTATCAAACTGTAATATATTCGCCACAATCTAAAGTCCCCCATGTATGACTGTGTCCACGTCGTCGCATCCCCCCAGTCCTCAAGCAACTGAGACTGAATGACGCAATTTGCAGTTATATACAATCATATATCGATTTCCATCGATCTAGACTGGAACATCCAAGCCAAGGTGGCAATATTTATACGTTGACCTGCTGCCATGGAAAAACATTTTCACCCTGGGCTGTGGAGGTGACATTCCTCACCCCCCACTCAATTTGACCAATCCGATCACACCCGACCATCTTTAAGACATCATTGATCAATATACGTCGATCAGTTCGGGTACGACGCTGCTAACAGCGGCGAAATAATCTATCGCCGCCGCCGGAGCAGTCTGCGAGCTAGCTCGGCCATGAAAATTCGACCTATTTTGCTAATCCCGCTTCAGAATGCTTCTACCAAGCGGGCCTATTTTATTCTACATTCGCAATGATTCCCTCACGAAACCATACAGTCTTGATTGCGTAGTACTTGCTGCGTGGAGTGAATTGAGGTGGAAGAGTTGTTGCTAATAGATACAAGAGCTCAGCGATTCGATTTGTTGGGAAACGGAGGTAGGAATTCACCCCGCCATAAAATGAGAGACTAAGTGCCTCCTCTCTTCACCTTGGTAGAATACGATAGATAGATCCGAGTGTCTTGGTGGTTGGGTAGGTCGACTCTCTCGTCATCCTCGAGTGGTGGTTCATGTGGTGCTGATGGTAGTCATCGTTGTCGTTGTCGTTTGTGCTGCCCATTCATTTACTCCTACTCCTTTTCTTTATGCCCACCCCTCTGAACACTATTTCCCTGCATATTTCCCAGGATAGAATAATCAACAGTACTCAACCTAATCATGTCGCGGAATACCAACTCGAGCTCGAGCATCAATTTCTCCGACCTATTGAAGAAGACTGAGCATTATGACAAGGATGAACGTTACATGGCAATATCTGACCTTTGCGAGGCCCTCAAACGTAACGCCGCACAAGCCGCGTCCATTGCTGAGCCTCCCCCCGCCACGGCATCTACCCCGGGAGGAGGAGGAAGTAATACTGCTTCCACGACGGCCGCATCCCAGGCTCCCCAGATTGATGCCCAAACCGAACGTCGTATATGCAGTGCGGTGTTGAGTCTGTTGGATGATTCGAGCAATGACGTACAAACCGTCGCGGTCAAGACTTTGAGCGTCCTGCTTATTACCGTTCACGAGCAGCAGGTCATTGAGATTGCCGATCGACTTTGTACACTAGTGCTTGACCAGTCGAAGAGTGACTTACGTGACGTTTATGCTATTGGACTTAAGACACTTGTTGAGACTGTCCCTGCCTCCATGGGCAATGTCGTTTGTCACCGATTGATCAATCGTCTAATTGAAGGGATTCATACCAATTCCAGCACGAAAGCTGCTGAAAAACTACCTCAGTCAGGTGGAGATAATGGCAGCGGCTCTTCAGCCGAGGATAAGTCATCTGAGGAGATTGTTCTGGCCTGTCTCAATGTTCTAACCGACCTCCTAACACGGTTCGGATCGACTTCTAGCAGTATTACGAATCAGCATGAACAGTTACTCAATGTAACTTTGTCCCAACTTGCTTCTTCCCGTCCCGTCGTAAGGAAACGTGCTGGTACAACTATCGGCGTACTTGCCACTGTCATTTCAGACACCTTACTCCATCGTCTCGTCGATCGTATCCTTGACCAAATCGATCAGGCCGAGGGGCTAGGCAAGTCGGGGAAGAAACGTGCACGTGCACAAAAGAAAAAGAAGAATGCCGATCCGAAAAAGGCAGGGCTGACATTGGCATCGTCCGATCTACGAAGTGCGGATACCCGTTCTCTCATCCGTACAATGTGTACTGTGTCAGGTACCGTCGGTCAACGGTTGAATCAGGGACATATTGACCGTATCGTACCCATTTTTCTCCGATTCACAGATCCGGGGGATGCTGTCACTGGTGACGATGAGGAGGAGGATGACGATGGTGATGAGATCATGGGAGATGCAAATGACGATGCTGCGGCTACTGTGGGAGGGGGGCTGACTGACGATGCCGCGACTGCAATGCAGATTGAATTGCGCGAGAGCTGCTTCGCTGGATTCGAATCGTTCGTGCTACGTTGCCCAGCATTGATTCAACCACATTTAGATCAGATTATTCATTCTGCATTGGCATACATGAGGTTTGATCCTAACTACTCGTATGGTGCTGATGATGATGGCAACAGTCTTGATGCAACCGATGAGCAAGATGATGAGGCTGAGGAATTTGAGGATGACGAGGATGAATACTCCGATGAAGATGACATGTCCGATGAAGAGGATGACGAAAATGTAAGTTTTAGAATGACTGCATTCATCTTAATTTTTTGTCATACATCTAACCAAGAACATTCTCTGATGTTAGTGGAAAGTTCGACGCAGCGCTATTCGCACACTTACTTCGGTCGTGGAGGCGACGAAGAATGACCCTTCAAAGCTTTGGATCGCTGAGTATGCATGGAGGAAGAATTATAAGCAGACTACTGTGGCAGGTGCTCTTGTGAATCGCTTTAAAGAGCGTGAGGAGAATTGTCGCGTGGATATTATTGAATGCTTCACTCGCCTCCTCTCCTACACGGTTTCGGCAGCCTCCTCAGGTGTACTGGTGTTGGCGTCTTCGAGTACGATGGACGATGCCTATGGAGCAGTCGTGGTCGATTTACGCTCAAATGTATCGTCGGCGATTGTCAAAGCGTGTGAAAGACAGCTCAATGCGAAGAAGGGTGGTGACCGATCAAAATCTTCGGCGATTGCATTATTATCCACACTTTCTCTTGCTCCAGGAGGAGTCGGTGGATCTGATCAGATCAATTCCGTATTCAAAGAGCTAAAGTCAATCCTAAATGTTGAAGATGATGTCAAGCACAAACATGTGACCGCCAACAGTAAGTCGCTCAAGCTGGAAGCACTCTGTTTGGTTCGAATCATACTCTCGAGATGCAATCCACACCAGCATGATGCAACCCATGTAAAAAATGCCCTCCTACCAATTATGTTGCCCGAAATTTGCAAATGCGTCAACGAAGATTGGTACAAGGTTATAGCCGAAGCTTTGCGAGTGTTGATGGAGGTTCCTCATCTAATGGTCTTGGGATCAGCCAGTAAGTCGGAGCTGGATATGGTCGCGAGTTCTTTGTACGTCGCAATTGAACCACGCTTGGCTCTTTCAGATCTAGACCAGGAAATCAAAGAGTGTGCTCTCTCAGCATCGGCTTCGTTGCTCTCGGTTCTCCATGCGTCTTTGACTTTAGAACAGAAGAATCGAATCTTTGACCTTCTACTGGAGCGACTAAAAAATGAAACTACTAGGATTGCGGCAATTAAAGCCCTGTCGAAGATCAGTGCGGCTGCGAAGTCGAATGAAAGCTTGGACATGTCCCCGATAATGAACGCGACATTGAGTCAGCTTGCTCTGCTTTTGCGACAGCAGAATCGTGGACTGATGCAAACCGCACTGCAGTGTCTTGACACTTTGGTTCTTTGCCTTGCTTCTGAAAGCGATGTCGAAATGGATGATGGTCTATTTGACTCTGTCTTGAAAGATCTTGGCGACATAATTGCGGACACCGACCTGCATGTTTGTCATCTCAGTCTATCGGCGTCCAATTCTATTTTGAAAGCTCGTCCGTCAACTGGCGCCTTGATCAATAGTCATATTCTACCAGCTGCCCTAACTTTATCCAAGTCACCACTGCTTCAGGATCCAGCTCTATCATCTCTATTGGTACTGCTGGAGGAGCTAATTACCAGCAAGGCCATTACCTTTGAGAAACTCCGTGATATGATGGTCGAGCAAATGGACACAAGTAATGGTGGCAAGGTTAGTAAGCAGGTAATCACAAATTTGGCAGTTTGTATTGCCACCATCGCTGCCGTTGCGACACCTGCAAAGCAAAAATCATTCATCAAGAGTACAATAACCGCTATCAATAAATCTGAGGATGAAAATGCTCGAAGTACGCAACTGAACCTATTGGTTACAGGGGACTTTGGCAGAAAGATAGACCTCAGTACGATGGGTGTAGCAGAGAGTGTCCAGAAGATTTACAATCAGTCGTTTGACTCATCGAACGAGGAAATCAAGCATGATGCGGCACTTGCTCTAGGAAGGGCATCCGTGGGGGCTATTTGTGCATTTCTGCCAGGAATCCTTGCTGATTTGGAGAAGAGTAGTGGAAAAAAACAGTACCTTCTTTTATCATCCCTACGTGAATGCATCAATTGTTTCCGTGAGAAAGAGAGCGATGGTCTCTCTTCCAGCATCCCTCTGATTTTGCCTCATCTGGAAAAGAACTGTGAGAGTGATGAGGAGGGTGTCAGGTCAATGGTGGCTGAATGTCTTGGCTCATTGGCCTGTCTAGAGCCAAAGACGATCATGCCCGTGTTGCAGCAACTTGTGACGAAAGAAACGCCGAATAAGGCGCTTGTGAATTGGACAGTAGGAAGTGCTGTGAAGTTTGCCATCAGTGGGCGTATCAGGTGAGTGATGAGTGTGTAATTTTTTATCCCGTGTGTACTTCTTAAAAACTCAAACAAAATATCTTCTTATTCATTTGTGTGTCGTCAGTCCAATTGAAATTGCTCCTTTCATGCCCACTTTCCTTGGGCTGCTCAAAGAAGATGACATTGGTGTCAAAAATGTTGCCCTGCTGATGGTCTACTCTGCTGTCCACAATACACCACAGCTTGTCATTCCACACCTAAAGGAGCTGATCCTCCCACAAATGATTGAGCTCGCCCAACTCAACATGGAGCGAACGATCAACCTTGGTCCGTTCAAGCACAAAGTCGACGATGCCCTTCCTCTCCGTAAAGCGGCACTCACTGTATTTGCCACGTGTCTTGAGAAGTGCCCTGCCAGTTTGGACGTGTCCTCGTTTATGCCTGTAATCGCCAAAGCCCTCGATGATGTGGAGGACATTCAACTTCAAACACACCAGATCGTCCTCACCATGTGCTCTCGTTGTCCGATTCCTGTCGTTGGTGCAGCAGATTCATTTGTGGCCGCACTTGATAAAACTGTCAATAAGAAAAAGGGCCAGAAGACTGGTACTGAACTTGAGCGAGTGTACGAGTGGATCAAGAGTGGGCTCCGTGTCATGATTGCAATCTCGAGAGTAGATGGAGCCATGACCAACCAACAGTTTGCTGAGTTCTTCAACAGAATCAACAATTCATCGGCTCATCAGTTCCTTCTCAATGCCGTAGATGATGACTGCTAGCTGCCTTCATCGGTGCCACCCTGCGGAATATACAATATAGAGTACTCAATCGCCAGGATAAATACAGATTTGTTTAGCTCTTTTCTGCGACGCCACTAAGATCACAAATCTAGCGAAAAGAAATCATAGCTTTCAACGACAAATGCTCTTCCCTGTTAGACTAATTGCTTTTACTGAGAAGAATAAATATAATCGGGATTTCATTGTTGAATAAATATGAGAGCTTTTGTTGTTACATTTCACTCAAATAGACGTAATGCTCCCTCAGTTTAGTACTGCATTGCAACCTCCTTATCTACTGCAGATTGCAAAGCCTCTCTCCCAATTCCCGCCATCCGTACCGTATTCCGTGTGTATAATGTAATTCCACTAGCCTTTTCTATGCGTCCATCGCCAAGGTCTAAATCGACGATGCTCTTACTTCCTGCGGCTGCATTTACCTGTGTCATTCGTAAGATATTGATTGCAGTATGTGGCGCACGTCGTTGATAATTCGAAAGGGACAATTCATCATCCGACAGCTGCTCGGCATTATGACCACCCATCTTAAGTATCGGTCTAAGCCAGCTAATAGGAGGCAAGTGACCATATGAAGGTTTATGTAAAGGATGGATCAACCCTCTATCGTAGGCTGGGTGAAAGTGGACCAATCCAAATGCCCCATCACCACGGAACAGACATAAATATCGCCCAGCCAACTCAACCACGGCACTAAATCTATCATGTGCCGCCTTGTCATCTCCAAGTCCAATTCCCGGTAAACTTAGCATAATCGAACTTAATTCCGGCTCAGGAACGCTCATCATCTCACAAATACAGTTCCAGAATGATGACATGGCCATACATGAATCGGTAGTGTCTGAGTATCGATAACCCACCGGTCCAGGCACAACACCCCGTGATTCTAGACCCGAAGCTGATATATCAACACTTTTTGTGTATGGACATGCCTCGAGTCCAACTACGACACTGTGTCGTCGGTCGAGATGTTGTTAATGATTTGACTAGTAATAATTGAATGGCGTAACAAGTGAAATGGAACAACTCACCGATTAACAAATGATCTAAGTGCACCAATTGTCTTGTCCTTGTCAAATGTATATTGAACTGCCTTTAAATTCTCAGCCATTAATTGTTCTACTACCGTTCGCTTTTCAGTCTCTATTAGTAATGCTGGTCCTAGGCCCTTCCCCAAGACTGATATCGAATAACGTTTCAATTCCGGTAGAAATTCCATTAGTCGATCCTGTGTTTTTAATACCGTAAAGTCCTCAGCAAACGCCAGCAAGGCAGTGGTGGGTATCTTCTCCATGACCAGACAGGCACGTTGTTCATTGTCATTATCACCAAGTTCGGCCATCGTCGTCCATATTGCTGCATTCAGCGTTGACACTTGATCGGCATCACATCCCAATAGTGGTACTCCCTCAATTTGTAAATCACGTAGAAGTTGTTGGAATAGAGTTGATCTACGTTCATCGTCCATGTTCTCGAGAGGACTGACTATGTCATCTGAAGATGAGGAGAGACGTGGGGAGGTGTTTGATTGAGGATTGTCGAAACGAGGCTTGAAAGAGAGCGAAGGATGCGGTGCCACAAAAGCAGAAGAGATCGTGGCGAACGCCGCGGCCGTAGCGATTGCGGCGAGCTGGAGACCTGCCGTCATCTTCTCTTGTTGGTGGGTTATGGAGAGACGGGCGGCCTGAACGGCGGGAAAGATGGAGCCCGGCTTTTAGCGCACCACCCATCCATCGTTTGAAGCATATGCATCTTATTTTACAGCACACCCTTATTTTACAGCACATTCTTATTTACACAACAACCTCCAAAGCTGCATCTGATTCTGTTCGATCCAATGCTCTAAGTCAACATTCACTCATCCATTACCGCATGTACAAATATGGAGATATGATTAGAAACCATTGTTAGAAGATGCTCATCTTCATCAGTGAAACCAGCCATGTCATGTTCTCCATCCGCAACCTTGTTAATCGCCTGCAGACATCCATACAGTTTGCCATCATTTAGAATGGGCACACTCAGGACTGAATGTGTTACAGTCCCTGTCTTTGCATCCCACGAGGTATCGTGACGTGGGTCAGTTTTTGCATCAGAAACATTAAGAATTCTGCGTTCTCGCGCCGCAGTTGCCGCTAAGGATTTTGAGTGTATTGAGAGACTGATTATCTGTTTATTGCTAGATGTAACATGTGGCTGAACTTGTCGATTGGTTAGCCTGCGTATCAACATGGTAAGAGGGGATTCAGTCGCGGCTCGTGTCCATAGCTCACCCTTCTCCTCATCGTAAAGGTACAGAGTACAGCGCTCAGCCTTAACAAGTAAATGAGTACTTTGTAGTACGGGATCCCAGACAGTATCAAGTTTCTTCTGCATCTTCAATCGTTCGGCACCATCCAAATCCATAAACAGTAAATTAATACTCCCAAGACAACAACCAAACATTACTCCTAACAGCTGTCCCATTGTCCCAGCGCGACGCGTTATTGTCATACACGCCTGAGCGGGGGTTAGATGGGGCAGCCTGAGGTTTAGCTTCGAGGCTGCCGACTCGACGACACTTCCAAAGAGCACGCCGGATGCATCCGAACAAAGATTCCCAAGCGCCGCCGCGACCAACGTCGAGAAGCCAAATCTAACACCGAGAGTATGATCGATTAGATCGCCTGCTTGAATCATTATTATGTTGTCCATGAAACCGAAACCGATCATCGGCACAGCGGCCAATCGGGCGTGCAAGAGTAACTGATACCACGAGGGAGGTGACGACGTTTCACCGACCCCAGCATTTGCTGTCGAGAGACGATGTCGTCCATGCCATGATAATAATCCAGGATGCGTTCGTCGACGCACGGCCAGGAGGATTGGTGCAAGAGATTCCATGATGTTGAGTATGAAGGTTCCCGCGCCAAATGAAACATCCAAACAATACCACGCCACACCCGACTACATATCCAGGGACGCCTCCTACTCGAAGTCGTGCAATTACTTCATGTTGTAGTGCAAAATAATGGATAGTTTTGAAGAACTGAATGATGCCCGTAAACGCATCAAATTAGCCGAGGACAATTATGAGCGTGATTACAAAGACGTTATACAAGCGCTCAATGTACGGGAAAGCAGACTTACAGAACGCTTGGACGAGTTAAATCGCAGGAAACACACAATCGCCGAGGCAAGTGGCAATCTAGATGCCAAGGATGACGATCTTGTGAATGTCAATGCGGGAGGCAAAATCGTAGTTGCCAAACGATCAACGTTAACTCAAATTGTAGGTTCTAAGTTGGAAGCATTATTCAGTGGGCGTTGGGAGAAGAAACTGCAACGGGACAGTCATGGACGAATTTTTCTTGATGTTGATCCTCTTTGCTTCGAGGCCATTGTCGATTATTTGAATGATATGATGATATCATCCAAGGATAGTCCTCCTAGTCCTCCTACTGTTAATGATGACGAGCACATTTACATTCTTGATCGCCATCTAGAGCTGTTTGGGATAGTGGTAGGATTGCCCGGTAGCAAAATCATAATCGATAATGGTATGAGCATCAAGTTGCATGATCTGCTGAAGGAAGATGATTCAGATGGGGACTTTGCTCTTCTTTACCAAGGTTCTCGTGATGGATATTTTGCTTCAGCATTTCATTCCATGTGTGACAACAAAGGCTCTACCCTTACCATTATTGAAACAACTGGCGGTACAATTATGGGGGGATATACTAGTGCCGCCTGGTCGAGCAAATTTGGCTATTGTGCGGATAATAAGGCCTTCTTGTTCGAATTTCACGGTTCAGGCATTAGATATCCCTCCAAACTTAGGCTGAGTCGTCGGTATAGAGAAGAAGATCCTTGTTACAGTGCTCATGCAATTCGAAATTGCTCATCTTTCGGACCTACTTTCGGCGACGGTAGTGACATGAAAGTAAATGGACGACAAGTGTCTCTGAAATGGGGAAATACGTATAATCGAGGAGCAGTTATACATGGAGAATACGAGATAAAAGAGATCGAAGTGTATCAGGTGAAACATGCATTGTTGCCTCCACCTGTCATTAGATTTACGGATGAAATCAATAATGCGATCAATGCACACAGTGAGTGTCTTGTTCGAGCCGAAGTAGACGTGATTTATCTGGAAGAAAATTTCGATGAGGAGCAAACTTTCATTGAAACATTTGCCATGGGAAATGCAAAGGACGTTGTAGCTCTTAATGTGAGCGGCTACATGATGGCTACTACGCGATCCACTTTATGCATTATTGAAGACTCTGTTCTGGCAAAGCAATTCGATGATACCAAGTGGACAGAACAAGGCACGCGTGCGAAGGAATGGTCGCCCGATGAAGTGAAAACTTGGGCCAAAAGTATTGACGGCCTACCTGACGACGTGAGCATTATTTTACACGAGAACAAAATCACTGGTCTAGAATTGCTTGCATTAGGCCTTGGCGGATTAAAGATGATCGGCATTGAAAGAGCTGGGACGGTGTGCCTATTATTGAAGGAGATTGAGAAGCTTGAAAAAGAAAGCCGAATCATTGTTACGTTGATTGAACACAGCTCCTATTGCTTTGGCAAAATATTGAATTATCTTCGTTTGAAGCGCCTTCACTCTCTGGGACTTCTTGCCATAGAGCCTACTTTGCCACGAGTACAAGAATCACAGAAGAAGCGATTTGAGAAAGTTGTTTGTTACTACTTCCCCGGTGACGTGGCAAAATTCGTGTTAGGGATGAATTGTGAAGAAGTGCATCAGGACATCAATGACAGGGTACAGCCGTATGGCAATGTTATGGGTGGAGGGAGCGGATTAGATGATGCTGTTGTTCAGGTTATTCGGTCCCTTGGATGTGAGTGTTTATTCACTATTTCTTTACCATTGTGTTTGTGTCTCCCGATTATTTCACTTAATGAACAACTCTTTATACCCCTCTTTTTGCCACAGCAAATGCAGGTTCTGGCATCCATGTTGATCAGATCATCCTGCAGGTAGCAAAACAGGGATTCAACTTAGTTGAAATTGAGAATTCCATCAATAATCTAGTGAATGAGGGACATATTTACTCGACAATCGATGAGTATCACTACCAATATGCCATATAAAGGGAACAGATTGTGAGAAATGGAGATTGGAAGAGAATAATTTGGGGAGTGTTAAGCAATTTACATTTTTAATTTATCATTGAAACTCAGTCTCCTTGTTCCGCCTGAATGTAATGCAAGTGATGTTAATGCAGTATGGTAGTGTAATGTTTAGAGGAGTGCTCATTTGAGGAATGGCTCATTTTAGGCCACAGACCACAGATCTTTGGGGCCAACTATTTTGGCACGTTTGAGCTTACTCACACTTTGCCTGGTTTTGTTTATGAGTTTAGCGCCTATTTTTGTGCCCCCAAAAGTCACGAAAAGAGAAGCCCGGAGATATATCGTTAAATCTTTAAATGTCCATATGATCGGCCCAGGAGAGTGCACAGTTGTTCAGACAAGCCGCTTCTCCTTACATTTTACATTGATATACAACACTCCTGGGTTTAATGGGGTGTAATATAACTTAACACCGCCATTTTACAGTAGATGTGTCTTGTAAAAAATGTACTCTTTCGTGCACCTGCCATATCTTGCTCCATCACACAATAGTATCGCGCAACATTAATGAAAACGGCTTGGCTCAGGCTTTTGGAGGTGCTGGTGGTATGTGTGAATGTAGGGGAGAATGCCCCCCGGACCCCCCCTCTGTGGTGACGCCGGGGAGGGGGAACCCAGATCCCAGATCCCCCCAAAAACAAAATGTTGTTGGCGACCCGTCCTTTTTTGCGAGAATTTTTTTGGCGGGTGGACCGTTAAGGTCTGGCCGCTGCCTGGCCTTCATCCTCATGTTCCACTTGTAAGCATGTGAGAGCGGACAGAGAGACAGACAGTAGGAAGGAGCATTAAGGGCTGCCAGGCTTTAGGAGGTAAACCTCCAAAAGAATAGGCAAAGTCAAGCACTCCCTTTCGGTCAGTTTAATATATGACACCCCTGGTCGGAAACGTGGGTGTCGTCATATATTAGACAAATGGTGGCTGGTGACTGCTGGTGGAAGGGTGAAAATGAAGGGCTTTGGGAAGTGACCTCGCCTTGGTCGGTCAGATCATCTTAGTGAGATAGAGTACCCTGCAACGAAAGTTAGACGCACTGGACACTGCCGATGACAACATGGAAGGATTGAAACTAATTTAGGGTAGTTTAATGTATTAATTAATATGTTATAGCCGGATAATTGTCTGACATCATACTACTACTAAAAAAGTCACGAAAAAATGTGGTACCATCAGCATGAATTTTTTCCGGCTGTGGTTGACGGTCGCGTCCGACCCAGCATATGGCCTCATCGCCCATGATGTCGGGGTCACGGCGATGTGCTGGGTCAAGGGCGTCCGTTCACCACAGCTCATGATATGGACCGACGCTGCTCGACGCCATGGAATAATTTCTGCCCAAGGGCCACGTAGGAATGTACATAGGAATAGTACAAAAGGATGTCACACGCAAAAAATAAGCCCTAAACTCTTTGGTATTTGGGTTGCAATGTTCAAATACTGCTACTCTCCGTGCTACTACAAATTCCAAATCAATTGAAATTTCCAGCGCTCCAAATGGTTTCCTCCAGCACGGTGAGATCTACGTAGGAACATTTGCTTGAAATCTGGAGCTCCCATATCCTTGGTGGGAATCCTGTTTTAGCACATTTATTTTAAGTTTAAGTCACAGACTTTCTTTGAGTCTCTTTTGTTTGAGTCTGCGTAGGAAATAGTACATCGCGCCATCCATTTTCCTATTAAACTCGTATTATTTGCTAAAAATCATTCTCGACGATCACGAAAATTTGCGCAAGTGTGACACGATGGGTTAGAGTAGGACGTCTTTGAACACTCACCCTACTGAAGGGGACACACCGATGGGTGGGTACGGTGAATATCCTCGTCGTCGTGTGAATAATAATGATGGTCAGTATGAAACAACGACGCCACAGATGACGAATAGACAATCTGAATATTTTCATCCATCACAGTCGAGAATACGCTTTTCTGAGGATACACGATTACCACCCCCAACGACGACTAATCATTCGAATCGCGTGCTAGTATTGGAAGGTAGTCCACCTCGTCGCTCTTCGTCGGCGGCAGGAGTGGATAGTTTAGATTTTTCCATGATAACAACTCCTGGAGCCAAACACACGCCGAGGAACGACGAGACGGAAGGTGGAGGAGGAGGAGGTGCACGATGGAGAAATACAGTCAGCAATGGTACTCCACTTGGCAATTTATTCTCGAGTGCAGCATCAGCAGTAATTTCAACTCCTGGTACTCCTGGATTCCAAACGCCATTTACCACCGCACGGGGAATGTTATCAAGTCGACAAACACAAACTCCGTACACAACACCCGGCCTAGAATACGATACCAATACCAATAATAATGATGATGACGGTTCCGCACATGCATTTGCCAAAACAGCACCACTCTCGGGATACTTGCGTAAACTTGGGAAAAATATACACACTTACAAGCGTCGATTCTTCGTCTTAAAGCCAGCAACACATTTGTATTACTTTTTAAGTCCCAATGATGTCGAGCCACGGGGGTGTATTGATTTAGATATGAATTGTGGATGTGAGGTACGAGAGGTTGGTACACTTCCAGATGGGACGTTTCGGTTTGAATTAATCTTTAATGAGGAGGATACTAATTCTGATACCGCATCAGTGAGAAGTACGTCCTCCCATACAAGTAATTCGTCGTCCTCCACAAGAAAACAACGAGGGTTGCACCGACAAAACATTGTCCTAGAAGCACGAACAGTTGAGATTGGACGGGAATGGATAGCAAAACTAAAATCTGAGCGATTGTCAACAGCAAGATTGGAGGTTGAGTCATTACGAACAGATTTGGTCGAACTTAAGAATATAGGTGCTCGTTGGGAACGGTCTGCAATTGAAGAGGCAATGCGTGCCGATGAGGCTGCCCGGCAGCGTGATGCAGCGATTACAGAGTCGAGAGTATGGGAGGAAAAGTATACAAATTTAAATGAGGGCATTCGTTTGTTAACGAATAGCATTTGCTCGCCGGATAGTGGTGATGCTACATCTGAATTTTTGACTGACGCCGTTGGGGAGATTGACATTAGTGGTTCGAATTTCTCTGCTATTTCGACAGCATTTCTACAAATACATAATGAGCACAAACTTTTATCCAAGAGAGATGATGATGCAAAATTACACATATTAGAATTGGAACGACTTGCCAAGGATGCAGAATCACGAGCAACGACGGCCGAGGAGGAGCTATCAGCGATGCAAATGGACTTACGGAGGATAAAACGAGAAAAGAAAATCCTCGTGACCGAAGTTCGCTCATTACATGCCGCTGCTAATTTGGAAAAACAAGAGACAGCAACGCACACACAATTTGATCAGAAACAAAATGGGACGGATTCTATCAGCATCAGCCGAGGAACATGTGAAGGCGATGACGCTACGTCAGATACAGCATCCATGATACGATTGAAAAGAAAAGCAAATGTGGAAGAAAATCGTCTGATTATCGAATTGGAAGAGAATGTCATGTCTGGTTTGAGATTAACAGATCAATTCCTCACGTTGAATGGTATCGATCCGTCAGAGATTTGGGACGACCTTGATAATAGCGTACAGGCAGGAAGTAGTATCCAGGCAAGTAAATCTAGCCGTGAGGATAGGTCGCTGACTCGGCAATCGACAAATCATCATCACCACCAAGCTTCCGCAGCTAGGGTTGGGAATGAAACAACGCAACATCGTGATTATCTCAAAGATCGATTGGGATCACTACTTGATGAGAATGACGACGAAACAATAGTCCCCTCGGTCACTGATGAACTCAATGTGAGAACTCCTCATGTCTCGAACAAACATACAAATCAACATAATTTTGATATCAATCAAGGCAGAGGAAATCACGTCGTAGAATCGACACACGGTCCTATATTTCACTACGAAGGAGCGTCTCCAAATGGAGAACCCGTCAATCAAAACTTGATTGACAGGTTTAAACGTGAGTCATCAGAGAAGGAAATCGCCACCAACAACTTTAACCCGCCTTCTCTGAGTGTGGCATCATCAATTTCCGAATCTTCACGATCACGAATCACAGATAATGGTTTTGCAACCTCGAAACTTGAACACCGCCTTAAAGCATACTCTACGCCAGACGAGGATGGGAACGTCTATCATATAACATTTTACAGCAGTAGGATTGGATTGCAATTCCAAAAGGTTCCGAACGAGGTCCACCAATCGACGGGTTTACTAACAGAGGCCGTAACCGGAGATGGTAACGTCGGCACGATGCAAACTGCCGCCGAACACAAACGTATAGCTATATTTTCACAACACTCTCAATCAAATCGTAATCAACAGAATTCAATTTCTATAGAATGTCAACCTGCCACACCCGCGGATGCTATTCTTGTTTGTGGATTCATTGGCTTCGATGACTCGACTGGAAATTCTCGTCCGCAATTGGGTGGTAAGTGTAGAAATGATTTCTTTTCCTCATCATTGCTCCAATTTTTACTTACGTTAACATCAATCCAGCTCGTGTTGTCGCATTCGATGGAATACCCGTCGAGGTTGGACACTGGACGTTTGAGAGCATTCGAAAATCCATACAGGCACGTGGAAGGCCTTTGACTTTAAGCTTTCGGAATGATGTCCTTACACCCAAGCAAAGAAAAATCCTCATGAAAGCAATCGATGACTTAAATTCACCACAATATGGTGGCGAGGTAGTCAATCCAAATATCCACGAAAATACGATTCATACACATTCAACAGCATCCATATCCTCCTCCCAACGTTCTCCAGCCAGAAGCAAACAATACTATTCATTCAGCGAGGCAGGGTCTTCGCTTGCCTCCTCTGTCGCCCCTCTAGTCTCGAACCTTCTGTCCAGCACTCGAAAGCAGCACGGTGATTCAACACCGGAATACTTGAGGAGAAACTCGGAATCTTTGGACCAGATGAAACACCACCATGAATTTAAATCAGGATTATTATAGTAGCACATCTAAATTTATAAAATATTCACAACAAATGGTCCGCCCGCCTCCTCAATCAGCCGCATTCAGCATGTCATCAATGGTGACAAGTTTCTCACGCGGTTGGTTATTGTTCCGACACCGACTGCGATCTACTTCGAAGGCATCTATTTTGCAGAAGCGGTGCCAGCATACAGTTTCAATTTGAGAGGAATGCAAAATTGCTGCTAGTCCAGCTCTTCCCGTAACAGAAGATGCCTTCTTCTGTACATATCCCGAATCTACATATTTTATTACCGACGCAACAGTCTCCTTGGCATCTGATATATTAGTCCCAATAATACCCGTGGGACCACGCTTGATCCAACCAGTAACAAAAAGATTATTATCACCTGCAACCTTTCCATGTTCGTTGGATACAATCCCCTTTCGATCATCAAAGTGACCAAGGTCATCCAACCCTGTGAGGGGCAGGCCTCTGTAGCCAATACTCACAAGGACTAAATCTGCAGACAAAGTTTCGATTATCTCCGTTCCGACTGATTTTTGTTCGAATGGATCACCGACAAGTTTCGTACGTTCACAGACTACGCGTCCCACACGACTGCTGTCTACCTCACTCGGTTCGAGACGTATGGGATTCAATAAAAATCGCAGCTCTACTTGCTTGGTGGATGAATCGAATATTTCATCATAGTCCAATACTGCCGATTCCTGTAATAGTTTGTCAATGCGTGTCTTGGGTCGACCAGATGGACCCTTGAGTTCCAATGACGAGGCATCTGTCATACCCATCTCAAGCTCCTCCTTGCGTACTAAGAAAGATGTATCATATCCCTCCTCCTTCAACTTGGTCAATTCACGTAATTCCTTAATCGTAAATGCACCCTGTACATGCCCACGTCTACCCACCACACTTACATGTGACACGCCCCCTCGTAAGATATGTAATACACTACTGGGTATGTCAGTGTCGATTAATCCATTTGTACCTTTGACAAGTATTCGTGCGACATCGAGTGCTACATTGCCCTGTCCTATCACAACCACACGTGCGGGTGAAATAGAATCATCATTGCTTTTACTACTACTAATACTACTACTAATACTACTACTACTACTACTACTACTACCTTTCCACAAACACTGTTTTACTATAGCACCCACATGTCCAAATTCTGGATGACCATTGTACCAGGCAACAAATTCTCTTGCTGACAATACACCACAAAGTGTATCTTCGCCCGGGATACCCAATTGTTTATCTGATTCTTGACATCCATAGGCTAGTATAACAATATCGTATAGTGATGATAGTGAAGTGAGTGAAATATCGGTACCAACATTGACATTGCCAACGTATGACAAGGTGCATAGTTGATTGTCATTGCTGTTGTTTGTAATGTTGTTGTTGTTTGTAATGTTGTTGTTGTTGTGGTCATTGTTCGAGGAGACAAATAGAGAGGCAAAGTCATGTTCGACATTCTTAACTTCGGGATGATCGGGAGCGACACCATACCGTACTAATCCATATGGCGTGGGCAAACGTTCTATAATGTCAATGTCAACTCCACTCCAATCAAAATTTGATGGTGTAGCTACTGTTGTTTCTACTTCTCCTACTGCACTTTCCTCATTGTTAGTTGCCAATGATGTTGATTGTGATAGTAATATCCGTTTGTTGGACAAAGATGACATTAAATATTTAGCCGCATAGAATCCACTTGGACCTGCACCTACAATTGCAACTGACAGTCTTTTCGATTGTTGTGAGGTTGGTATACCATCCTCGTTGGTGCCACTACTTGTGGAAGGAGTGGAAAAGTAGTAACGTCGTCGTAGTTCTTCTTGATGAGTATTGCAACGAATATTGATGGAATTTGATACCAATGTTCGAGACGACGTATATACCATAGTGGCATTGGGCATCACTCGGCAATGCTGCCCATAACGTGTCCATTGTCGCAGTAGACCAAGATGATTATGATCGAAGAGTTTGCTCGTCATCGTGCCTTGGTAGAGACGGCCTGTTGTGGGAGGCGAATTCCCCATCTCCCGCCATAATAAACGTGGCCGTGTTGCGGTTAGGGCATTACTTTGAAGTGGTTATCGTAGTACATTGCACATAATCATGCACGATGACGAAATTGTCTTACATTGCAATCGCATTCATCGTCATTGCTAGTGTGTTATGCATCCTGAGGCTTTCCCATGTTGACACTGTCACGCAATCACCGAGAGTGAAAATGGATAATAACAATAGTACCAACAACATTATATACAACAACAACAGCAGCAGCAGCAGCAGCAGCGAGGTAATACAGGAGGAATCAATCATGAAGGGGACGAATTTCACTCGCAATGATCAGGACACTGTTGTCGTGAATAATACATCTGCTAGCCGCATTCGTCAACGACGTGTCATTTTCATTCCCTTTCCACACAATACACTGGGAAGTGGTGCTGACATGGAATGTAAATGGGAAACGATCACACTACCACCCTATGATAATAATATCACGACGTATGATTCTACTCAACTTGCAGCATTTGCTGAGGGAGTTTGTATCCCACCATTTCTCAATGCATCGATACATGTCTTCTCATCCAATGAGGCAAGGTCATGTTTACGATCCAAGAGAGTTATCATATCAGGTGATAGCTACATGAAACAATTATTCATTGGTATTGCAGACATATTATTGGGGAAGAAAGTGCATGGTGACATGGAGATTATGGGTGCAGAAAATAGAAGTCATGTCGTGGCCACGACGAATTATTGGTTGGCACAACGGTATGAAAGTACCAACTTTTCATTCCCCAAGGTCGAGTATACCTGCGAGGAAAGTTGTTATGGACGATACCTGGCACCATTTAGCAAACACTGTTCTAAATGTATTAATGCTCTAACAACAATGGATGGAAACAACAATAACACCATCGCTGTCGTTGGTGCCGGAGTTCATCCAAAAGCAAACATAAATGAGATTAAAAAGTTTTTAACCTTGGTAAAGAAGACTATATTTGTACCCATGCCACACTTGGAAGATAATAAATCGCGTAATTATTACAATGCGGTGCTCCCGCACGTGGCACCCCGTCAACCTGAGCATCCTTTCCTGGACGTATATCAACTTACCTCAAGCTGTACAATGGCTAATTGTTCTTATGATGGAGGACATCGATCACGCTATGTCAATCGTTGGAAGGCTCAGCTGTTGCTTAACACATTGTGTAAAATAATATAGAGACACTAATATTTGACTAGGTTCCATATTATGTTGAATCAAACCAAAGTGAACACACATTATTTGCTAGTCAACACGTAATTAATGCTTTAACTAATCTTCCCAAGTTCTCCCCAAATTTCCTTCATTGACTTCTCCTCATAGGTCACACGTTCATTCTTTTTCTCATTTGCAATTCTCGAAACCATCTTAATTGCAGCCAGGTTAAAACCGATAGTATCACGAACATCCGTGGTTCTTTTCCGGACCAAAGTTTGCAACTCACGCAGTGGAGTAATCATAGTACGGTTTGCGACTATAGCTTTCTGGTGAGCTTTGATTAAAAACACTGATATCTTGGCACATAATTCTACTCCCTTGTGTCGTTGGAGATTAGCAATTAGATAATGCATCAATCGTTCGACATGGTTAAGTGGCAAAACTAACAGCGACTGTTCAAGGTCCACACTCTTCACCGATCGAAGAATCCACAATACATAATATGGTGGGTCCATCCCAAAAAGCATTGGATTTGGTGCACGCTTGTTATCACCACCTCGTTCCTCCTGAAGCTTACGAAAGGAAGATAGTTCTTTCGACTCCTTATCGGCAGTCTCAATGGCCTCCATGATTCGATCACCTGCTGATACACTAAGAATGCTCTGCTTCACAGCTGCCTCACTCTGTGGTTTATCATAATCATCCTCGGCATCCAAACCTTCATCATTATCTCTCTGAGATCTCAACAGTGCATCAGCCGTGTTCTCATCACGTTTCGATCCATCTACTTTGTCGAAAATTTCCTCCAGCTCACGCTCCTTCTCCTCGTCAAGAAAAACAATATCTTTGGTACGCTCCCAGACTCTTACCTGCCTATCCATTCCACCACTCAAAACAAAAGATCCATTGGTGCTCACTGCCAGGCAATTCACTTCGGAAGCATGACCACGTAGTAGAAGAATTTGTTGAAACTTATCACCATCCCAGTAACGGACTGTCCTATCTTTCGAACACGAGAAGAAGAAGTGTGTTCGATTTACGAAACGTAAGTCAGTGATAGAGTCTTCATGACCATACATCGAGCGATGTGTATCACCAAAATCAAGACCCCAAATCTTAATTGACTTATCAGCCCCACCAGAAGCTAGGATAGTGTCATCAAAGCTCGAGTCAAATGCAAGTACGGGAAGCTTGTGACCATAAAGGCTCAAGAAGAATTTGAGTGAATCATCAAAGAAAACTTTGATTGTCGAATCAAGACTGGCAACAAATAACAATCTTTTCGTGGGGTCAGTGGAATGAGAGAATCGAACGCACATGACATCGTCGGACATTTGTAATGTTCGAGCATGAACCACCATTGGGTGGTCACCACTATCACCATCTTGTTTCTCAATTGACCAGTATTTCACAAGTTTATCCGCAGATCCAGTGACTAGAGACATTGAATTGTTGTGATGACCTTGAGACTGATACATGTCCAACGACCAGATGGCTCCTTCATGTGCATTTACTTCAGTGTAGACGATGTCTCCAGAGGCCACATCCAAGATGATCAAATGACCTTCTCTCGTACCCAGAACTACATGAGTATTCCCTTGTAAGAACACAGAACAAAGACAGTAGTATGAAGAACCCTTCGACCCACTCGGTGCAGCAGTCAGCGAACGCAAGCAAGAGCGATTCGCCACATTCCATATCTTAACAATACTCTTCGACACGGTACAACTCATGGTATCGTCAGACGACAGCACTACGGAACGAATACCCGTCGGGTGGCCATACATATCCAAGGACGACACTATTTCACCTGTCACGGGTGCAGGTATATGTTTGGTTGGCTTTGGGAGAGAATGAACCTCGATAGAATTCGTTGCAAGGGCGACTACGATACGTATACCACCTCCTCGTTCTCGATTCGGTGCAAAGACAAAACCACGGATTTTATGTGTCCCTCGTATCGTACCAAAAAACTCAAATTCATCCATTGCCTTGACAACCTCGGGTGATAATTCAAGTAAAGAATCACCTTTGACGTCATCATCTACCTCGTCCTCGGATTCCGGATCGTCCAACAGACCACGTTTATTTATGTTATCTTTCTCGTGTGCAGACGCGGCAATACTTTGCTTCTCCCTCCTTCTGCGTAATCGCCGTCGTCGTTTCTTCTGTACTTCCACCTCCGACCGGGCAGTATATATTTCAATTACCCTATCATTTGCACGACACACTCCCACATACCTCCCACTAGGATGAAAATGAATCGATGCTATGCCATCTTTGTTGGATGATGATATGTTTAGACTGGCTGGGGGTTGCAACGATCCAATGTATCGGAATATATTGTCATCATCATCGCTAGTCTGTTTGTCACCCGATGATGTAGCCATCTTGGTGGAAGTCCCTCTGTCTTCGTTATCCGTGCTCGTAGATGAGTTCTTTGCATTATGGTTATCAATCGACCAAACTCGTAAGTGTCCATCTGCACATCCGGTAATGAGTCTCCATTTCAACCTTCGTTCAATTGCGTCGTCTTTGTCGTCACCTGCACCACCCCCACTCCCTGGAGGACGTAGGATCATACAGGCCAAACATCCCACACTACCTCTGTGTCCAGTCAGTGTTTGTACACAGCACTGTCCATTCAAGTCCCAAACTTTCACAAGTCCATCAGACCCAGATGTGACAAGTCCATCCACGCTACTACTTGAGGCCACATCGGTGTCTCCTGATGGACGTAGGAATGTAATACCTGTCACGGGACCTCGATGTCCAAGTAAACGGAACAATCCAGTTTCGGCAACAATGTCCCATAATATAACGACACCATCAGCTCCACCACTTGCCAATCGTCCAGAACTACCCATATTCTTATCAAAGACAACAACTTGGACCGGAGATGATCCGTGTCCATTCAACACAAGTGGTTCTCGACATGCAAATTCATCACCATGTCCTAAAAAGTTGTTCGCCAACTTGCCAGGATGGAGTAATGAATGTACTAGTCCATTCGCCTCGGCATCATCACCCCCACCACTGCTGCTTGAAGATGATGTAAATCGTGTCATGTCACGTTTGTCTAATGAAAAAACGCGGACTGATCCATCCACCCAACCGGTAGCAACCTTGACATCCTGCTGTCCTCCTCCTCCTCCTCCTCCTCCTCCTCCATAGTCCTCGACGCTA
>Ga0247833_1003169_pt1 | contig 22336 bp, 15 predicted proteins | sample LaCruzMarch2015__7_FD_187117 | JGI IMG/M metagenome (GOLD analysis project Ga0247833, IMG submission 187117) | Freshwater microbial communities from meromictic Lake La Cruz, Castile-La Mancha, Spain - LaCruzMarch2015_8m | ecosystem: Environmental > Aquatic > Freshwater > Lake | place: Spain... | reverse complement strand
GTCGTGACCACGTCGGTGGTGCTGCTGCAGATGGACTGGGGTTCACAGACCAAGGAAGTGCGCAAGCCTCAACCGGTGCTGAAGTCCGCTGGCCACGCGCCCGTGGTGGCTGCTGTGCCAGTGCCGCCCGTAGCACTCGCCGCTGCCAAGCCGGCCAAGACAGAAGAGCCCCCCCCGCCACCTGCGGACGCCTTTGAGTTAACTCCTGAAGAGCCAGCTCTGGCAGTGCCGCTGGAGGATCCCTTCCCCAAGCCGAACACGTCTATTGCCGGTGCCTATGACATCGCCGCAGATGCCGCCTCCAACTTTGATCTGAAGAACGAGCGCGTCGTATTCACGGGCCATGTGTCGCTGAAGTCGAAACGCTTCACCGTGAAAGCGGATCGCCTGACGGTCAGCATCGACCCCAAGGAGAACGAGATGCGCCACCTGCTCGCGCACGGTAACGTGCATGTGGAAGTGAACAGCGAGGAGAAGGATGGTGGCTACACCGGTCAGGCCTGGGAGGCGAACTTTGACCCGAACACCAACATCATCACCCTCACAGGGTGGCCACGCATTCAAGGTGGTGGACGCGAGCACCGCGCCCTGGAGCCCACGACCAAGATGATGCTGACCACGGAGAAACCCCGTCTCACTACCCAAGGCCGAGCAAGCACGCTGATCACCGCGCTGAAGACGCCGGGCACCGCAACTAAGCCGTAGAACAGGCGCGGGTCAGAACTCCGCCGCCCCACGATCCACGCGGCCACCGCGGATCCGTGAATTCTCAAACAAATCTTCCTCGCCGGATCCAGGCTGATACGTGGAGTTAGGTTCACCCGTGTTAATCGCAGGTGAGGTCGGACTAAGCGCGTAGGCGGTGGCGCTGGAGCGATCATGGGGATCCGCAAGCTGGAACAAAGGATTGCCCGTGCTGCTGCCGACGTCGCCACCGCTGACGCCAGAGCCCTGCCACGCGGCCAGGGTGGAATAGGTTCGACGTGAACCATTGTGAAAGGCCTGAAACTCAGGCTGCCCCGTGGTGGAGTAGTAGAGGTTGTGGTTGAACACATTGGTCGTGCCCAGCTCCCGCGCCGAAGCTCCACCCACAGGATAGTGAATGACCATCTCGGCACGCCCAGCGGGTGGGCAAAGGATGTTGTTTTTGAAGGTGCAGTTCGTGACGTAGAACTGGAGAGCGATCTGGCCACTTGGCTCCGCAGGATTTATAAAGTCATTTTTATAAAGGGTGTTGTTGGCGATCAGGCACTGAGTGGTCGTGCCACGACCAGAATTGTAGCCACCCATGATGAGGCCCGCCTGCTGATTGTGGCGGATCAAGTTGTTGCGCAGCGTGATCTGATCCGTGGTGCCTGCGGGGTCTTCACTCGCCAGTTCGACGCCGTAGTTGCAGGCATAGACAATGTTCTGCTCGATGATGATGCTCGAGCCACCATCCACGTAGATACCGGCGGCGGATCGCTCCCCGCCACCCGTCGTCAGATTGCCGTCGTAAGCCGGGTTGAAGGACGAGTCGATGTTGTAAACGACATTGCCTGCGACCAGACCGTTGCGGGCACGATCTTGAGCCGGGCTGGGGCCGGTGCCTTCATACCCGATCAGGTCGATGCCGATGTTGTTGCAGTCATGAACAATGTTGTTCACGACGCGGAAGTTGGTCACGTTGCCATTGAGCACGAGGGCTTCGCTCGCACCCAAGTGCAGATCATAGACATGGTTACCATCAATGACGATGTTGGTCAGTTGCGTCGTGCCAGTGCCTTCCACCAGAATGCCGTGAGCATTGGCGTCGAAGTTGCCCAAGACCGTGTTGTTCTGCTCAATGTTGCGCACCGTGTTGCCTAGCAAGTGCACGCCACTGCCGCTGCCCGACACCAGGATGCCAATCGGTGTCTTGTTGTCATCAGCAGTCCGGTAGTTCTGCAACGTGAGCCCCTGAATGATGACATGCGAGCGATTGGTCAAGGTCACCAGTGCAGAGCCACCATTTGCCGGGGTGACACCTGTTTGATCGATGATCGGCACCTCACCTGGATACTCGCGGATGATCAGCGGAGCGGCGGCCGTGCCGTTCTTGGTTACGTTCACCCGCTCACTGTAGGTGCCGCCGCGCACATAGACCGTGTCGCCAGCATTGGCATTGCTCGCCGCGTATTGAATGGTCGCCCATGGGGCACCCAACGTGCCAGCATTCGCATTGTTCCCTGTGGGGCTGACATAGCGGTCTGCGGCGGAGACGCCCCCCACGAAGACGCAGGCAGAGGCAAAGGCATAAAGTAGGCGACGCATGGCACGACTTAGAACATCCTTATCATTCGTTTGTTCGCAGCAGATGCTACTTTGTTTCCAGCAACCGTAGAATGGCCAGTGCATTGAGGGCCGCCTTGGGCACCAGGGAGGAGGGTTGAAGAAACTCTGGCAGCTTACTGCCATCGGCGGTGCGCTCAGAGCAGTGGGCGTTCCCCCCAGCAGGCCCGAGACCATCCAAGGTCGGCCCCAGATGGCAGAGGTAATTCGCATCGCTCAAGCCCCCGCGCTTCACCGGCTTCACACGTAAGCCTAGGTCCTGAGCCGCAGCTTCCCAACACTGCACCAAGGCCAGCGTTCGCTCATCGCATGGCCACGCAGGAGACAAGCCCAGCCGCTGCACCTCAATGCCAGCAGCCACATCTGCGGCAGGACAATCAAGCAGGCGCAGGGCCTCCCCGGTTGTCTCTAGCAGCTCAGGCTCATAGGCGCGCATCTCCAGTTCCGCCACCGCCACATGCGGCACGCGATTCAAAACGGTGCCGCCTTGCACCGTGCCGATGTTCAAGGTCAGGGCCTGCGCAGGACTGTTGAGCGCGGCCACACGCGGCAGCACTTCTGCAAGCGCCACGATCGCATTGATCCCCTTCTCAATCGCACTGCCCGCGTGGGCACCGCGCCCGTGCGCGGTCACACGATACACCGCACGCCCCTTCCGCGCCGTGACCAAGTGATACTCGCCATTCTCCACAGGACCGCCTTCAAAAACGAGCACGCCCGCCACAGGCTCCGTGCAGCGAGCCGTAGTGCAGGTTGCGAAGTCGCGGCTCATGACCTCCTCGGCTGCATTGAGCGCGATGAGCCAATCCGTCGATTCAAAGACCTCGGGCTCACACTCGCGCAGCGCATGCAGCAGCATCCAGATCAAAATGGTGCCGCCTTTGATGTCGATCGTGCCTGGACCGTAGATCCGATCTTCATCAGGCGCAGGCTGCCAGCGAAAATCGTTGCGCAGCTCTTCCTTACGCGGAAAGACGGTATCCAGGTGACTGACCAGCAACACACGCTTGCCTCCCGCCCTTGCGCGAGACAGATAAAGATGGCTACCCTGCCCCGGATCGCCCGAGGGCACGTGCTCAGCCACGAAGCCGAGTTCAGCAAAACAGTCAGCCGTCAGTCGTCCCAGGGCATTCACGCCGTCAATGTTCGCAGTGAAGCTGTTGATCGCGACCATTTGCTGAAGCCACTCCAAGGCTTCTTCCTGGCGAGCGGTCAGATGGTCAAGCAAACGATGGGGCAAGGTGTCAGACATGGGCAAAGAAAGCGTGGTCCCGTTGCCAGGGCCGCGACGCGCGCAACATCAACGGTTGGCTCGTCGACGTAGACGCATCCAGGTCGGCACATCCAGATCGTCGCCCCCCTGAGTTGCGTAGGATGGCTCGGTGTCCTTGAATCGGCCGCTCTTGTCACCGCCGAGGCTGAGCGTTTGCTGCTCGACCGGCACGGGGACAGGCTTCTTGACCGGCGGGGCCTCCACCGCACCACGACCGCCGAACAGATCGACGGTAGCGGTTGGCTCGGGCTCCTCCACTGACGGTGCAGTGCGTGAAACGAGCACTCGATCCGTGACGGCCACAGGGCGGACCTGTGGCGTCGCTCGGATGATCGCAGCAGGCACTGGTTCCGCCCTGGAGTCGACCACCGCAGGCAGCGGGGCCTCAATCTCAATCTCATCCACTGGAGGAGGCGGCGGCGACTTCACCTTCTCGGGCTGAGTCGCCGCTTTCTCTGTGTTGATGAATGACATCAAGCGACTGCGTGCGGCATCACGCGGCGGCGGGGCCGCATCTGCAACCAGCTCAGGGGCCATCTCGACCTCCTCCTCAAACTCTTCTTCCACAGCGTAAACGACTTCCCCTGCCACAGGAGCATAGGCGGGTGTCGAAATGTGTTGAGGGGCCGGTCTGGCGACGGGAGCCTCAGGCTTGAGCAATGCCGCGGGCGGCGGTGCGACGGAAACCCTTGCGGCCTCCATGGCGCGCGTGCTGAGATGCCCGTTGGTGGTGCTTTGGAAGAGGTCTTCTGCGTCCTGCGTGATCGGTGGTGCAACCACTGTCTTCACAATCGCTGCACGCTTTGGCCGCACCGTGTCCTGCTCCTCGGTGAAACGGCGCGCCGTGGACAAATCCTGAGCGCTGAGTGCACTGATCAGCGTGACAGCGAGACTATCGCCCATCTTGGGATCCACGCCGATGCCGAACAAGATCTGCGTTTCATCCGGCACGTAGCGGCCCAGTTGCTTCATGATCTGCTCGACCTCAGCAAGCGTCAGAGAATCACCACCCACAATATGAACTAGCAGATTCTTAGCATTGGCAAGCAGATCGCCTTCGTTGATGAGCGGGCTTTTCAGCGCACGCTTCAGAGCCTCCGAACCACGATCCTTGCCCTTCGATTCACCGAACCCGAACAGGCAGCGTCCTTCGGACACACGCAACGCAGACACCAGATCATCAAGACCCAACTTCACCAAGCCTGTAGCTGACACGATACCCGTGACAGCGCGCACGCTCTGGGCAATCAACTGATCGCCTTGAGCAAAGACTTTCTGAATACCATCCTTCGGCAGCACCAGCTCGCCCATACGATTGTTATCAAAGAGAATCAGTGCATCCGTGCACTTCTGGAGACGCTCGAGTGCATCAGCAGACTGCTGCTGGCGACGACGGCCTTCGAAGGAGAAAGGCACCGTCGCAAACACGACGACAATTGCCCCTGTGCTCTTGGCGATTTCAGCGATGACGGGGGCCGCGCCTGAGCCAGTGCCACCACCAAGACCGGCGCTGATGAAGACCATGTCATGCCCTTCAAGCGAGGCACGAATTTCATCCTTGGAAAACATCGCTGCCTCACGACCCAAATCAGGGTCGCCACCAGAACCGACCCCGCGCATCAGCTCCGTGCCAAGCTGCACCTTCCTCGGCGCAGAAGAGCGGTTGAGCACCCGCACATCTGTCTGAAACGACACAAGCGTCGCGTCGACGGTGCGGTCCATTGTGATGCGGTCCAGGACATTGCTGCCTGCACCGCCTACGCCCACCACGCAGATGCGAAGCGAGTCCATGCTGCCAGTGTTGGCGAGAGGTGTGCGATCGTATTCGACCATGGTCTGTTGTTGTTAGAGTTGGTGCTGGAAAGTTAAAAAGCCCGCTGATTCGGGCGACGCTCCTCAGTGCAGAAGATCCGCCATTCGCCGACCCAGACGAGCGAGAGGCGACAAGAAGGGCTTCTCGCTGTCAAGGATCTGGGCGTAGCGGATGAGTCCAATCGGCGCGGAGTATTGAGGATTCTCGAAGGTGGCTGTGACGCCGCTCACGGGAGCAGAGCCAGCCTTAGTCACCTTCAACCCAAACACGTCGCGAGCCACAGCGTCAACGCCTTTCATCAGACTCACACCACCCGTCAAAAACACACCAGCAGCCAGCTTGCCCAGGTGCTCCTCCACTCGCAGCTTCACCTGGCTGAAAATCTCCTCCGTGCGCAGGTAAATGACTTCATTGAGGAAGGCCCGCTCCACATCGCCGACATGAAGCCCATTGTCATCCTCTACACGCAGCAGGGCATCCACTGGCACATCCTGGTAGAAGGCGCTCCCCTCGTCAATCTTGAGCCGCTCGGCCCGTGGCGTGGGCATCTGAAAAGCCTGGGCGATGTCTTGAGTGATGTGGTCACCACCGAGCGGAATGCAGCCCGACGCCGTGACCATGCCGTCTTCATAAAGCACGTAGTCTACCGTACCCGCACCAAAGTCGAGCATGAGCGAACCCTGGTGCTTCGCCTCGCGATTCAGCACAACCTGAGCTGCAGCGATCGGATTGAAGACCACGTCCTCGACCTCCAGCGGGATTTCGCGCACGCAGCGGATGGCGTTCTGAATGCGACCGCGCACGCCGTGGATGATATGGTAATCGGCCTCTAGGGAACGAGCCTCGCGACCGATGGGCTGACGCACCGCCTCCTGGCCATCAACGATGTATTGCCGAGTGATGCTGTGCAGAAACACATTCTGCTGGGGCACGGGCACGTTGCGCGCGATCTCTTTGGCCTCCTCCACATCATCCTCGGTGATCTCGCCCTGATCCTCTGGCAGGCGATACAGGCCGCGATTGTTGAGACTTTCGATATGCGCACCGCTGACGCCCAAGAACACATTGCGAATCATCACATCGCTACGGTCCTCAGCACGCACCAAAGCTTCGTTCAGGCAGGTTTGCACCTTGTCGAAGTCCACGATCTCCCCTTTGCGCACCCCCCGCGAGGGAGCTTGACCCACACCCAGGATCTTGATCGCTCCGTCGCGCTTGGCTTCACCGACCACCACACATATCTTGTGCGTGCCGATTTCCAGTCCTGCGTAAATGGTGCTCTTGGCCATAAGGGTATCAGTGGGAGGTTCGCGATGACTGGCGGTTGGAAGACTTGCTCGCGCTAGTAGCACTAGGTTTCTTCACCGACGCCGGGGAGGAAACCAGGATTGCCGACGGCGTCGCGGCAGTGGTATCAGTCTTGAAGACGACAGGTGTATTGATTCCCGCTACGAGATTCAGTTTCTCAAAGGCCCACTTCTTCGACCTCGCCTCTGAAAGGAAATGATCGAAGCGCAGCATCTGCGCTTCGACATCATCGTGACTGAAGGTCACTTCCGACTCGTTAGCAAAGGCCGCCACCAAGGCGAAGCGATTGGGAGTAGTGATGCTCACCAGCCGCTCAGAACCCTCGGCCTCACGCTGCTTCAGCATCTTGAGCAGTGTCATCGCTGCATCGAAGCGTGGTGTGCTGATTTTCTGGCCAAGCAAGATCGGCTTCAATTGCTCATCAGCGATCACGGGCAGAGATTGAAACTCGGGCAAAATCGTATCTGCAGGAAAAGCGATGCCATCGGCATCAACTAACAGACCTTGTCCTACGCTGCGCGGGATGAAATGCTGCGCCTCGCATTTGACCCAGGCGATGGGCTGGCGCTGCAAAACCGACACGGTCAGGCGACCGTCAAAGTCACGCTGCACGGTTGCCCCCTTGATGGCGGGCTGCTGCTCCAAGCGAGCACGCACATCATGCAGGTTCACGGTCAGCAGATTCACGCCCGTCACCAAACCGGTATGGTAGATGATCTCTGTGGGGGAGACCATTCCCTCTGTCTGGACATGAACCTGACGCAGTGAAAAACGCGGATTCTTGAACAACGTCTCTTGCACAGCCGTGTTGCCGAGTGCGATCAACGACATGCCTAACCCCATGCCTACCACCCATTTCAGCCCCTTGCGACGGCGCTCTTCTTGTTGCTGCTGGCGCAGCTTGGGCGTGACCGGCTTCTTGTCCAGCGGTTGCCGCTCCAGTGCCACCTTGCGATTGGCCGGTTTGGTACGGCCTTGCTTGCGCCGCTTATTGCTGTCTCGTCGGAAGAGGCCAAACATGGAAGGAGTCTGGAGTAGCTTGTTAGCCGCGCGCGGCTAGTGAAAGTTCAATAATTCGTTCGCAAAGCTGAGGGTAAGCAATGCCGGCGGCGGCCGCCGCCTTGGGCAGCAGACTGGTCGCTGTCATGCCAGGAATCGTATTGATTTCTAGCACAAAGGGCTGCTGATCATTAGCGCGCAGCATGATGTCCACGCGACCATAGACCTCCACCCCCACCGCTTTAAACGCAGCCAGGGCGGCCTCTTGCACACGCTTTGTTGTCGCATCATCCAATTGCGCCGGGCACTCATACTCCGACTTCCCGCTGCCGTTGAGCCAGGGATACTTGTTGTTCATGTCGTAAAAGCCTTCCACGGGCAGGATGTAAATCACCGGCAGCACTTGGTCGCCCAGGATGCCGATGGTCAACTCCTTGCCCTCAATGAACTCCTCGATCAGGGTCTCGCTGCCGAACTTCTTCGCATCCTCGATAGCCTTAGCGAACTCCTCCGCCGTGCGGCAGATGTGCACACCGACGCTTGATCCCTCACGCGGCGGCTTCACCACCACGGGTAGGTCCAGTTTCAGCGTGTCGCCACCATCAAGCCTGAAGATCTGCGAACGCGGTGTGGGCACCCCCGCTGCAATGAACTTCTCCTTGCTCAAATTCTTGTCGAACGCGATGCGACTCTTTCCCACGCCAGCGCCCGTGTAGCGAATGCCCTTCTGCTCCAGCAGTGCTTGAAGCTGGCCATCTTCGCCAAACGTCCCATGGATCATGTTCATCGCGATCAGGACATCTTCTGGCACGTCAAATGCAGGCCCTGTCACGTCGACCTCAACGACCTCAGCTCCAAGTGATCTCAAGGCCTCAGCCACCCCCTCAGCCGTCTTCAAAGAGACCTGACGTTCGGACCCAGGACCACCCTTGAGCACGGCAATATTTTTTCCTGTGATAGAACTCATCGCTTCTTGAATAGAACCCAGATTATCAACAAGTGTTAAATTATTACAACAGGGTTTTCTGGGAAAGTTATTCACGGTTGAGAACCTGCGCCGAACCTACACTGCCGAAACCTACAGTTTCATGGGTGCATCTTCACCGATGACCTTGACCTCCATCTCCAGGGTCACGCCGCGTTCGCGTAGGGCGATCTCTTGAATCTGCGCCACGAGGTCGAGCACGTCGCGGGCAGTTGCGCCGCCTTCGTTGACGATGAAATTCCCGTGCACATCGCTCACCACGGCAGCGCCGACGCGTTTGCCTTTCAATCCGAGTTCATCGACGAGCTTGCCCGCGCCCCAGAGTTCGGGGTTCTTGAAGGCACACCCTGCGCTGGCTCCAATCGGCTGGCTAGTGCGACGCTTCACGCGTGAGGCTTCGAGACCCACATCAATGCTGGCCACATCGGTGGGCTTGCCTTTCAGCCGCGCACTGAGCACGTAGCGCTCCTCGAACTCCGGCACGCTGCGATAGCGATGCGCGATCTCTTCGATGGACTTCTCTTTGATCGAGCCATCGGTATCCAGGAAGCGGATGCTCACCACTTGATCGAAGGTCTCGGTTCCCATCGCTCCCGCGTTCATGCGCACGGCACCGCCAAGATTCCCAGGAATACCTTCCATCCACTCGAAGCCACCGAGCCCGGCATTGCGCGCAGCGCTGGCGATCTTTTTCAAACGTGCGCCCACACCCGCGATCAAGCAGTCGCCATCGTGCGTCACGTTCTCGAACTCGCCCTTAGCCGGATGAATGACCGCGCCACGAATGCCACCGTCCTTCACGAGCAAATTCGACCCCCGGCCGATGACGCGAATCGGCACCGACGCGCTACGCAGATACTTCACGATCTCGGAGAATGCCGCCTCTGTGCGCGGCTCGATCCAATACTGCGCCGGGCCTCCGATGCGGAAGGTCGTATGAAGGCTCATCGGTTCATAGAGCTTCATGGTGCCGCTACCATTCGCTTCCAGGATAGCCCAGAGCGGTTCGGCGATCTTCAAATCGCGTGCGATGCAGGTGCCCACCTCATGCACATTGCCCGCGCCGAGGGTGATGAACACATCGCCCGGCTTGAGCAGGTTGCCGATCTTGTCGCGGGCGATCATCATCGTCGGCGTGCTCAAGGTTTGAAGATTGAGCTTCAGTTCGCTTGCACGCAGCTTCACTTCATCAAGTATGGTCTCGCCACTCACCCCTGGCAGCGGCTTCTCACTAGCCGGATAGACGTCCGTGACCGCGAGCACCTCCACATCGTCGAAGGCAGCGCCGAACTCCTTTTTTAGCAACTGTGTCCGGCTAAACCGATGCGGCTGGAACAAGCAGACAAGCCGTTGCGGGTTCAGCGCCTTGGCCGTGGCCAGCGTGGCTTTCACCTCCGTGGGGTGATGTCCGTAGTCGTCGATGATGGTGAAGCGCTCGCTACCGTGACGAATGTCGAAGCGGCGCTTGGCCCCCCGGAAGCTGCCGAGTGCACGCTGAATCGCTTCGAACGAAACGCCGAGCCGTGTGGCCAATGCGATGACGGCCATGGCATTGGAGACATTGTGCCTGCCGGGAATACCGAGCGTGACGGTGCCCAGCGATTGCTCCTTGGCAAAGACCTCGAACTCCGTCTGCGAAGGCCGCGCAGCAATGATCTGCGCGCTGAAGTCATGCGCCTTGCTCCAGCCATAGCCCACGGCGTTCGCATGGTCTTGGCAGACCTCCGTCGCCACTGGATCCTCAGCGCAGTAAACCCACAAGCCAGGCGTTTGACTGAGCAACTGACGGAACACGACCTTGATCGCTTCGATATCCGCATAGAAATCCAAGTGCTCAGGCTCGATGTTCAGGATGATCGAGTGCTCGGGGCAGAAGTTCACCAGCGTGCCATCGCTCTCATCGCCCTCAGCGACGAACAGTTCCCCCTCCGGGTCCCAGTGCGCGTTTGAGCCGAGAATCGGAATCTCCGCCCCGACATAATGCGAGGGCTTCATGCCGCCCTGCCGCAGCACATGCGCAGTCAATGCAGAGGTGGTGGTCTTGCCATGCGTGCCTGCGACCACCACGCCTTTCTTCCCAGCCATCACCGCGGCCAACGCTTCGGCACGACGCACAAGCGGTAGGCCCTGCTTGTAGGCCGCCTCATACGCCTCGTTCCCGGGCTTGATGGCCGACGAGTAGATGACCATGTCACAGTCCTCCACCTCGCGCTCCGAGTGCTGGGGGAAAAACTGCAAGCCCGCCTTCTGCAGCCGCTCGGTCTCCATCGTCGTCGCCTTGTCGGAACCCGACACCCGATGTCCCAGCGCGATCAGCAGCCAAGCCAGCCCGCTCATCCCTGAACCTGCCACCCCGATCAAGTCGATGCGCATGGGGTGCTTGCTTTCTTTGAGGAGGCTGAGAACGGCGTGAGTCATGGTGGTGCTGCTATGTGCGGGCAAAAGCAGCAACTGGCAACTACTGGCAGAGCCCGCCCCACATTTCGCCGCTTCAGGGTTGCCCCTGCGTGTGGATGCTGCCATGTCGGTCACCTCCTTTATCCCCTCCATGGCCTCCTCCGCACTCGAAACTGGCAAAGCATTCCTCGAAGAAAACGCCCAAAAGCCCGGCGTGATCACCACCGCCAGCGGGTTGCAATACTTGGTGCTGACCGAAGGCACGGGCAAGTCCCCATCGGCCAAGGACACGGTGGTCGTCAACTATCGCGGCACGCTGATCAATGGTGTGGAGTTCGACAGCTCGTATCTCGCAGGCCGTGAACCGGCTGAGTTTCCACTGAAGCGGGTGATCAAGGGCTGGACCGAGGGCCTGCAACTGATGAAGGAAGGCGCGAAGTATCGTTTCTTCATTCCCTCCCAGCTCGCCTACGGCAAGCGCGGCTCTGGCCTCGACATCCGCCCGGATGAAACACTGATCTTTGAAGTGGAGCTGTTGAAGGTGTGGGAGGACTAGCCCCCTGCGCCTCTGGTTCTCAGCGATCGCTGAATGACGCCTTATCCTCCTCACGTTAAGCCTTTCCTCATGACCTCACGCCGCCACTTCTTGACGACCGCAGCTGCCACCGCAGCGTCCTTTTCGCTTCCCACCGCGCAAGCTGCCACGCTGCCGAAGAACAAGCTCTGTGGCTTCACCAAGCATCTGCAAGGTCTGAGCTACGAACAGATCGCCGATATCGCGGCTGAATCGGGGCTTGATGGCATTGAGGCACCGATTCGTCCAAAAGGCCACATTGAGCCAGAAGCCGTGGCCGATGAGTTGCCGAAGCTGACCGAGGCCCTGAAGAAGCGCGGGCTGGAGATCAGCATCATGACCAGTGGCATCAACGAGGTGAGCAAAGCACAGAACACCGAGCAGGTGCTGCGCACGGCGAAGGCGCAGGGTATCCAGCGTTATCGCATGTGGTTCCTGAAGTATGACCTGAAGCAACCCATCGCCCCGCAGGTGGAAAACTGGAAGGCGCAGATCAAGGACCTAGTGGCCTTGAGCAGCGAGATCGGCATCCAGCCACTGATCCAAAACCACAGCGGCAAGGATTACTTCGGAGCGCCAATTTGGGACGCGTATTCGATCGTGAAGGACTACAAGCCAGAGCAGATCGGCTTCGCCTTTGACTCCATGCATAGCACCGTGGAGGGCGGCCTGAGCTGGCCGCTGGAGATGAACTTGGCTTACGACTATGTAGGCGCGTTTTACTTCAAGGACTTCAAGTGGGAGAACAAGAAGGCGGAGACCTGTCCGCTAGGTGAAGGCCAAGTCAGTCCTGACTTCGCCAAGGCCATCGTCAAACGCGGCTACAACGGCGTGATCTCCCTGCATACCGAATACATGAAAGGCGACACGAAGGACCCAGCCTTCGTAAAGGCAAGCCTGGAGGCTTTCAAACGCGACGTCGGCGTGCTGAAGAGCTGGATGGCCTGAGGATAGGTAGTGCAAGAACGCCTCGTCCGTGAAAGCATGTGGACGAGGTGCCCGCTATCCACGGCATGACTTCACCCTAGAGCCGCGATCACGTCGCTCTCGGGCGTGCCACGCAGGGTGAAGACTCGCTTGATCGTGTCTTCGATCAAGTTGTTCGGGCAAGAGGCACCGGCCGTGATGCCGACGACAATGTCATCCTTGCCCGCAAGCTTTTGTGAGTAGCTCTTGGTCTCCGTCTTGGAGTGCAAATCGAAGTGCACGATCTGCTCCAGAGACTGCAAGCACTCCGCATTCCGAATGAAAAACGTGGGCAACTGCTGCTCGCCGATCTCGACGAGGTGTGTGGTATTGCTGCTGTTGTAGCCGCCGACCACCAGCAGGACGTCCATGGGCTTTTTCAGCATGTCGAACAGCGCATCCTGCCGCTCCTGCGTAGCCCCGCAGATGGTGTCAAAGACTTGGTAGTTCAGCTGAGCCAACTCTTCACCATCACGATCGACCACGGCCTGTCGCACACGGCGCTGCACCTCTTCGGTCTCGCTCTTGAGCATGGTCGTTTGATTCGCCACTCCCACGCGATGCAAATGAACGTCAGGGTCGAAGCCCACGGAGTGCGCGTCTGTATTGAAGCGCTTCAGAAAAGCTTCCTTGTCGCCACCGTGCCGAATGTAACCGCAGACGAAATCAATGTCGTCCAGCGTAAGCACAATGAGAAAATGTCCTGTGCCCTTGTCGCCCATGGCGCGCGAGGCAGTCGCCCGAGTTTCCTCATGCACGGCCTTGCCGTGAATGATGCTGGTCACGCCCTGCGTCGCATAGCCACGCACGCGCTTCCACACGCTCATCACGTCGCCACAGGTAGTGTCTACAATGGAGCAACCCCGCGCCTTGATGATGTTCATCAGCTTCGTCTCCGCGCCAAATGCCGGAACGATTACCACGTCATCACTCGATAGCATGGCCACCGTTTCTTCCTGTTGACCAAGAGGGATGCTGATGATGCCCATCTCCAGCAACTGCCGATTGACCTCAGGATTGTGAATGATCTCACCGAGCAGGTAAACCTTCTTCTCGTCAAAGACCTTCCGCGCGGCGTAGGCCAGATCAATGGCACGCTCCACGCCGTAGCAGAAACCGAAATCCTTGGCGAGCCGCAGCGCGGTGTTGCCCACAGTTAGCGTGCCGCCACGAGACTTGATCTTCTCGACCAGTGGGCTGCGATAGTGGCTTTCCACCTGGGCTTGCACGCGCTCCATGACCTCCGGTGTGCGGACATTGACACGGGCGGCGGGCTTGACGGGGGCGGGAGTCATGGAGAAGTAATAAATGAGGGGTGTTTAGCGATGAGTTCGGTGCCCCAAAACTAAACACCCCAGACTGTCATCGTTGGTCGCGAGGCTAGTAAGTGTAGAGCTTGCCCTTGGCAGCGTCGGCGAAGAATTGGCTGCTCAGCATGTAGCTATTCGGCGGGTCAGGCATCGTGGTGTCGTCCAACACCGGCAGGGCCTTGGCTTCAGGCGACTCGTCTTCAGGCTGTGACGTCGCGATGCTCAGGGGCGTGCCTGTGCGCACCAAGCCAAAGATTTTGGGCGCAGCCTTTACGGGCAGACGCACGCAGCCATGGGTGCAAGGATAAGGCTTCACAAAGCCCCAATGCATACCATAGGCGGACTTGAACTCCATCCAATAGGCCATGGGATACCCGGCACCTGGGCTGCTCTGGCGGCGGCGATTGGCCTGCTTGCTGTAAATGGTGAAGCTGCCTTTTGGCGTGGGGCTGCTGGCGGTGCCTACGCTGCAGGGGCTGGCCAGGAGAATTTTCGAGCCCTCCACCACATAGACCTTCTGCGCGCTAGTGCTCAGCTTAACTTTCACATTCGCAGGGTTGGTCGGCTGGATGACCACAGGGTCGAACGTGGTGGACCAGTTGTTTTTCTTCAGGGGAACAGTGCAACTGCTGGCACCAAGGGCCAGCGCAACGACGGCTAGGAGACGGAAGGGGGTGTTCATGACCCGTCTCGCTTAGCACATCATCCGCGCTGTGCCAGTGAGGAAATGAAGATGTGGTTGCTCGCGCTTTCGCTCAATAGAGCATCGCATTGTCCGGGGCCGTGGTCTCCTTGATCTCCTTGGCCTGAATCACCGGTACCAGCTGACCTCCCTCTTGCTTGTAGCCCATGATGCCCGTGACCTTCACCCAGGCCATGTCTTTGAAGGTGGGTGCTTTTTCAGCAAACTCGACGGGAACGCTGTAAGGACGGGCATCAGCCGCGCAGCACTGCACTAACATGCGCAAGATACGCAAACGCTTTCCATCCTCGTTATTGACCTTCTCAGGCATGACCTGCGCCGTGGTTTCCACCGACTGACCACTCAGCACGCCCTGCACTTCTTTGTCACCGGCGGTGTAGTAGAGCTCAGGCACTTCCAAGATGAAATTGCCATCCTTGCTCATCGGCACCTGGGCCTTCAGATCATCTAGCGTGAAACTGCCGTAGCTTTTTGCATCGGCCTTGCCTGCGGGTTTGCTAGCGTCCCGAGCCACCATGTCTGCAACCTTCTCGGGAGAGGGACCGCCAGGACCCATGTTAGACGTTGCCACACTTGCAGTTGCGGGAGCTGCACTGCCCGGAACGCGGGCGACGTTCGCTGGCGGTAGCGCCACGGCGGCAGGTGCCGGAGGAGCGTCCGCCACCTTCGCTGTGGGCTTGCCCTCTTTTCGGAGAGTGAATTGATCAGCGTTCGCCGTCGAAGCGTAGTTCTGATTGTAGAGCCCCTTGTTCACCACCGCCGCGCCACTGTAGCGATCCGGGGTCATGGCAGCGGCGAGCACTAGCGGCACGCTGAGGATCAAGATAGCGACAGTGCGGCCCAGAGGACCTGACTCATCCAGGATGCCATGTGCATGATCATGCGCGCCGTGGCTATGATCGTGATCGTGCGAATGGTCGTGACCGCATTCAGAATGGTCATGCTTGTGATCATGCTCTCCATGGCCGCAGCAGCCGTCTTTGTGCGCGTGATCATGGGCATGGTCGTGACTGTGATCGTGGCCGCAGCCTGAATGATCGTGCTTGTGATCATGATCGTGGTCATGCCCGCAGTCGTGATCGCCACAGCCTGCATCCTCAGAGCCCATGGTGGCCAGATTGAAGACGCCCAGGATCAGCAAGCCAATGCCGGAAGCCAAAACCATGGGCCGGAAAATGCCATCCGGTGGCAGGTAGGCTGCGACTCGACCGCTGATGAAAAAGTAAAGCAGCACGCCGCCCCAGAGGAGCAGCAGGGCCACGCCCACCAGATGAGTAACCACACGTGTTGTGCTCATAGCATTAAAAAGATTATTTCTTGGCCAAATGTTCGATCATTGCCGCCCAGGGTTCCACCAGCAGCCCGATCACGAGCAACAGTCCCAGGAAAAGTGCCACGACCACGCGGCGCTTGAAGACGGAAGAATACATGAACAGAAGCTTGATGTCCATCATCGGGCCGAACACCAGGAAGGCGAGCTTGGCCGCGAAGGTGAAGCTCGCCATAGGAGCTGCAATGAAAGCGTCCGACGTGCTGCACAGCGAAAGAACCATGGCTAGCATCATGATACTTGGCAGCGCAACGAACTCGTTGCTCGCTACACGGTCGAGAATAGCCTGATTGACCTGCGTGTTGAACACCGAAGTGATCATCACGCCGATCGCGAAATACATTCCCGTGTCCAGAAAATCACGCATCGCCGTCCGCATGGCGTGCACAAGCTTGGAGTCAAAACTGATGCGCTTGACCGGTCCATCGACAGGAATCGCGCCCTTTTCGATGCTCTCGACGATCTTCTCCTTCAGCACTTGCGCAGGCTTGAACCGCATGACCACCAAGCCCACCAACACAGCGACAATGTAGCCCACAAACATGCGCGACAAGCTCATGGGAGCGGTGTCCGCCAGTGCACCCAGGATGCCATTGGGATGCGCGGCCGTGGCGATGGTGTCAAGGCCTTGAAACTCTTTGAAGGCGGTCATCGTGCTGACCAGCACCACCGGGTTCACGATCGGCGCGGCCAGCATGTAGGTCACTGCGCAGCCCAGAGGCAGCCCCTTCTGAACGAGGCGACGAATCACGGGAACGATGGCGCACTCGCAGACAGGGAAAATGAGGCCCAGAAAGCCTGCCATGATCGTCGCCAAGCCCTTATTCTTCGGCAAGACACGCTCCAGGAATTTGGCGGGAAGAAAAGCGTCAATCAGCCCCGACAAAATGGTTCCCAGCAAGATGTAGGGAGCTCCTTCAAACACAATGCTGAGGAAGGCCATGAGCACGTCGCCAAAGCGACTCGGTTCGGGAAGGGCGGCGAGAAAATGCATCTGTGCATCCATAAACGCGAATGACTCGCGTCTTCAAGCAACAAAGGCATGATTGAATGATAACGTTTCTTTTGCAGCCCTCAAAAATAGATGCTCTGAGTTGCCCGGCGCACGTATGATGGCTACTGAACCAACCGTTCCGACCAACCATGAAACGCCGTCAAGCACTCGGAATCCTCAGCCTCGCAGCCGCCGCTGCACCTGGGGTCGCCAACTCTCAAGCCTCAACCACATCACTGAACAAACCTATGGCCCACACCCTGCCCCCCCTCCCCTACGACAAGACGGCGCTCGAGCCGCACATCGACGCACTGACGATGGAGATCCATCACGATCGGCACCACAATGCCTATGTGACCAACCTGAATGCCGCCATCGCCGGCAATGCTGAGCTGGAAGCGCTGTCGATTGAAGACCTGTGCAAAGGCATCAACAACGTGCCCGAAGCGATTCGCAACGCCGTGCGCAATAATGGCGGCGGTCACTTCAACCACACCCTGTTCTGGAACATCATGGGCCCGAACGCGGGTGGCGCTCCGACTGGCAAGCTCGCCGAAGCGATCGATGCCGCCTTCGGTAGCTTTGACGACTTCAAAAAAGCCTTCGGCGAAGCCTGCGTGAAGCGCTTCGGCTCCGGCTGGGCCTGGCTGGTGGCGAAGGATGGCAAGGTGTCCATCACCTCCACCCCGAACCAAGACAACCCGCTCATGGACGGCTCTGGCACCCCGCTGCTGGGCTGCGATGTCTGGGAGCACGCTTATTACCTGAAGTATCAGAACAAGCGCCCCGATTACGTCTCCGCCTGGTGGAACGTGGTGAACTGGGACGCCGTGGCCAAGAACTTTGGCGCGTAAGCTGAAGGGGCACTTTGCAAAGCGCAGCACTCGCGAGGGTGTTGCGCTTTTTGTTGGGGGACGGCACAGCTTCGAATCAAGGCTTCCGCGCCGCAAACATCACAGCGCAAAAACCCCACGTCCCACCGTTATTGACCTCAGGTCTCACAGTTGTTGCAAGACTTCCGCCTTGAGCCACGGTTAGAAGGTTCGGGTTTCTCTCACCACCCACCCAAGCTTTTCGCATGTCCACTGTCGCCATTCGCTCCGCCGCCCTGCCTCCGCCCATCCCTGTCACCGTGCGGCGCTTTCGGCAGCCGAAGAAGACCCTGCCGCAGACTAAGATCGAGCGTGATCACGTGCTGAACACGATTCGCGACTACGTGGCCGAGCACAAGCTGGTGCCGCCGACGCCTCTCGATGAACTGCGCGTTCATGCGGAGAAGATCGTTGCCGACAACAAGTTCAATCCTGTGTGGATCGACTACATCGGCGTGCTGCTGGCCAATGAAAGCTGGCGCGAGACGCTGGCCACTGTGCCCTATGAGAAGCGTCTGCTCCTCATGCCAAAGTGCCTGCGCGTGGAGAGCAAGTGCCCTGCGCCCTTTGATGAGTTCGGCTTGCTCTGCAAGCAATGTGGCCTGTGCACGATTCAGGACTTCCAGAACGAAGCCGAGAAGCTGGGCTATGCGGTGCTTGTCGCCGAGGGCAGCGCCATCGTCATGTCCTTGATCCAGACTGGCAAGATCGAGGCCATCGTCGGTATCTCGTGCCTGCCCGTGCTCGAGCGCACCTTCCCTTATGTCGAGGCCGCCGCGATTCCTGCTGTCGCCATTCCTTTGCTTCAGGATGACTGCATCGACACCACGGTCGATATCGACTGGGTCTGGGACTACATCCATCTCACCAGCGACGACAAAACCCGCCGCCTGAACTTGAACGCGCTGCATGAAGAAGTGCGCACCTGGTTCACTCGCGAATCCATCGACGCGCTGATGGGGCCGTCCGCTGGTCGCAGCGACGACATCGCCCGCGAATGGCTGGCCCGCGCTGGTAACCGCTGGCGTCCCTTCCTCACCGTTGCTGCGCATCAAGCGCTGCGCGATGATCCCGAAGGCCCGATCAGCGATGACTTGAAGCGCGCTGCTATCGCTGTGGAGTGTTTCCACAAGGCCTCGCTCGTGCATGACGACATCGAGGACAATGACGCAAAGCGCTACGGCGAAAGCACGCTGCACGCCGAGCACGGTATTCCTGTCGCGCTAAACGTAGGCGACCTCCTCATCGGCGAAGGCTATCGCTTGCTCGTCGATAACAACATCGATCCCAAACTGCGCTCACAGATGATCAAGGTGGCTGCTGATGGCCAACGGGAACTCTGCCTCGGGCAAGGCGCGGAGTTGCTCTGGACCAACAACCCCGTCGCACTGAGCAGCAAGCAAGTGCTCGAAATCTTCCGCAGCAAGACCGCGCCTGCCTTTGAGGTCGCACTGAAAGTCGGAGCCGCATTCACCGGCAAGCTCGACGAAGTTGCTGATGAACTGCACGCCTACAGCGAAGCCCTCGGCATCGCGTATCAGATTCACGATGACATCGACGACCTTGGCGACGACAGCGCCGCCGATAACCAGGTCAGCATCCGCCCCAGCATCATCCTTTCGCTCTTGCTGGAGATGGGCAAAGGCGAGGTCAAGGACACGATGGAAGCCCTGTGGAATGGTCGTTGCGAAACCATGCCCAGCATCGCCACCATCCAGCAATGGGCCCTGGACAGCGGCGCGCACGAGAAGGCCATGCTGCAGCTGGAAGCCTACAAGGAGAATGCCATCCGCAGCCTGCAAACCGTGGACAACGCCAATCTGAAGGGCCTGCTCCGCCGCGTCATTGGCAAGATCTTCAACGACCTGGAAATCAAAGGCTGGTGCCGCGAGTTCGAGGTGAAGAACATGTCGCCTGAGGAGCGCGCCGCCTTGGCGGCGTGAGCTGTTCGGTGTTAACGCTTTAGCGTGTCAGGAATTGTCCTTTGAGCTCAGTTCGGTCGGAGGACGTTAAGGCGTGAACACCCAACGCTGACGCACGAATCGAAGGGCAGGCTCCGTATGGGTCATGCCCATGCGTTTCGCCATCTTCCTGCTCGCCCTTGCCAGCGCCCTTCACGCGCAACAACTTCAAGATCCCTGGGAGACCGGATACACGAAGGACCATGCCACGGGCCAGTCTGTGCTGGGCTACTGGAACTTCGATGGTGAGAGCGCGCTGAAGGACAGCTCGGGCAAGGGCAACAACCTCACCGAGCACGGAGCGAAGACAGGCGGCAGCGGCAAGTTCGGCCAGGGCATGGAAGGCTTCCCTGGGTTTCCCATTGAGGACAAACCCCACGGCCTGCGCACGCGCGACAAGCCTGCCCTATCGCCCAAGGGAGCCTTCACCTTGGAGATGTGGATCAAGCCCAAGCCAGCGTTCGCACCGGAGCTGCGCTGCTACTTACTGGACAAGAAATATGTCGATCACACGGACTACCAATGGCAGCTCAGCGAGGCAGACAAGGGCGGCTTGCGGCGCATGAGCGTGACCCTGGGCTTCGGCGCGGAGTCGAAGGTCTGGCATTCCGACCCGGTGCCACTGCCAGTCGATGCTTGGCAGCATGTTGCCTTCGTTTACGATGGGGCGGGCAGCGGGCGATTCTTCGTCAATGGGCAGAGCGCTGGCACCCTGCTGCATGCGGGGTATGCGGCGATCACGCCCGGTGTGAAGCCCCTGAGCATCGGTGACCGACTGGGCAGCAATCACGGTGGCTTCCCTGGCTTCATCGACGAGGTGCGCATCTGCGAGGGTGTGCGGCAGTTCGTGCAGGTCGATCTGCGCTTGATCAGTGATCGCCGGGTGTGGCGTCGCATGGAGACGGCCAAGCCCATGGACATCATCTGCACCAACCTACGCCAGCAGACGCTGCAAGGCGCGAAGCTGGTGCTGAGCTTCGCGGGCAAGAGTGAGACACTGATGCTGCCCGATCTGCGGGCTGGCAAAAGCCACACGGCCAAGTTCACGCTGAACACCGCCTTGAAGCCCGAGACCTATCGGCTGAAGGCCCGGCTCGAAGTCGGCAGCTATGCCACGGAGCAGGGTCTGGAGTGGCAAGTGGTGCCGCGCATTCCAGAGCGGATGCCCGTCATCATGTGGGGCGCGAGTGGCGACGAGATCGCACGGCTGAAGGACATCGGCTTCACGCACTTCGTCGGCTGCAGCGCGCAGACCGGTGAGATCTGGAAGGAAAAGAAAGTCCTGCCACCGGGCAACCCCGACTACATCGCCCGCAACCGGGAGATCCTCGATGACGCGCTGGCCCATGACCTGGGCGTGGTGGCCAGTGTCTCGCCAGCGAGTGCACTGGAGACTAACCCCGCGAACCTGCGTGTGGACCGCAGCGGCAAACCTTATGAACGCAAGGACATCTGCGCGTCGATACCGGAGTTCTCCACCTTCTTCGACAACGTGGGCCGCAGTGTGGCGCGAGCGTATGCGGATCACCCAGCCTTTACGACGGTGCTGATCGACTCCGAGGTGCGCGACAGCAGCACGCCATCGTTCAACGCCATCGACCTGCAGAACTACAAGCAGTTTGCCCATGCCGACATTCCCGCCGAGGTCAGTGGCAAGTGGGGTGTGGACTGGACCAAGCTGAAGGACTTCCCTGCGGATCGTGTCGTCGCGGATGATCATCCCCTCCTGAAATACTACCGCTGGTTCTGGACGGTGGGCGATGGCTGGAACGGATTGCACACAGCGCTGCATCGCGGCATTCGCAACACCACCGGCCGCCGTGATCTGTGGACCTTCTTTGATCCTGCGGTGCGGCAACCGAGCATCAGTGGTGCCGGTGGTATGGTCGATGTGCTGTCGCACTGGACCTACACCTACCCCGATCCACAGCGGATCGGCCTGGCCACGGACCAGCTCTTTGCCATGAGCGCGGCGAGCGGACGCAACCAGCAAGTCATGAAGATGACCCAGCTCATCTGGTATCGCTCGCAGACCGCACCGATCAAAGCCGGAGCACCGGGCGACACGGTCGCATGGGAGGATCATGATCCCGAGGCGGCCTACATCACCATGGCACCCATGCACTTGCGCGAGGCCTTCTGGACCAAGCTCGCACGGCCTGTGCGGGGCATTATGTATCATGGCTGGCAGTCGCTGGTGCCGACCGAATCCACCAGCGCCTATCGTTATACGAATCCGAACACCGTGCATTTGCTGAAGGACTTGGTCGAGCGCGTGGTGCGGCCCCTCGGACCCACCTTGATGCAGATCCCAGATGAGCGCAGCGAGGTCGCCTTCTTCGAGAGCTTCACCGCCCAAATGTTCGCACGGCGCGGCGGCTACGGCAGCAACAACGGCTGGTCCTCTGATGTCTGGCAAGCCCTCCAGCACGCGCATGTGCAGTGCGACGTGATGTTTGAGGAAACACTACTCAAATCTGGCCTGGGCAGCCGCAAGGTGTTGGTCATGCCCGAGTGCGACGTGCTCACCAAGACCGTCGT
>Ga0247833_1003167_pt1 | contig 22343 bp, 19 predicted proteins | sample LaCruzMarch2015__7_FD_187117 | JGI IMG/M metagenome (GOLD analysis project Ga0247833, IMG submission 187117) | Freshwater microbial communities from meromictic Lake La Cruz, Castile-La Mancha, Spain - LaCruzMarch2015_8m | ecosystem: Environmental > Aquatic > Freshwater > Lake | place: Spain... | reverse complement strand
AGCACCGCGAAGGTGCCCACCCCTGTCAGAATGCCCAGCGCCAGCAGGGCGGTGAACCAGGTGCGCTTGTAGAACGGGGGCTTTCGGCCGACGCCCGGGCCGCGCCAGTTGCTTTCCCCGAGCAGTTCAAGATCGATCATGTGGTGATGGGGTAGGTTGGAAAAGGGCCGACATGATAGCCGCAAAGAGCGAAGGATAAAGGATGAACGCAGACGATTTGCCGACAACCTTAGAGGCCATGTCCGACTCCCACGCCACGCCATTTCATCAACTTTTGTCCGCCGCGACTGGACAATGCTTGCCCTGGGCCGAGGTGATGAAGCTGGTCCTGTATCACCCCGATCACGGCTACTACGCGGGAAAGCCGCGTCGAGTGGGGCGCGCGGGTGACTTCTACACATCGGTCAGCGTGGGGCCGCTGTATGGCCAACTGCTCGCCCAGGTCGCGGCGGAGGTCTGGCAGTCCCTGGGGCAACCTGACGGCTTCACCCTCATCGAACAAGGCGCGCACGACGGACAGCTGGCAGCAGACATCTGGCAAGGCTGGCCGCATGAGCAAAAGCCGCGCTACCTGATCGTGGAGCCGCAGGCCGAGTATCGCGAGGTGCAGCGCGCTCGTCTGGCACCGGTGATGGGAGAGCGGGTAAGCTGGGTGCCGTCGTGGGCGGAGATAGGGGCAAGTCCCACCCACGCCATGCTCCTGTGCAATGAATTGCTCGACGCCTTCCCTGTGCCCCGCGTGCGCTGGACCGGCCATCAATGGCGGGAGCTGTGGGTCGCCAGCGACCTCGCCTGGACCGAGGCAGCGATCACGGACCCTGCCGTGCTGGCCGAAGTCCAGCGCCTTCCCACCGACCTGCCCGCAGGCTACACCACGGAGGTTCACCCGGCGGCGGCTGACTGGATGCAATGCGTGGCCCAGTCCTCGTTCAAGGGCGCGGTGCTGATCGCCGACTACGGCTACGAAGCCGGCGAATACTACACCCCGGAGCGCAGCGACGGCACCCTGCGCCGCTACCACGCGCACCGCACCGACGGCGAGGTGCTGCGGGACCTGGGCCAGTGCGACCTGACGGCACACATCAACTTCACCCGCCTCATTGAGGTGGCGGAGGGCGCAGGCTTGACCGTGCGCCGCTTCCAGCATCAGGGCCGTTTCCTCACACACGCGGCCGCGCCTTGGCTGCGCACGCTGGAGGGTCGCCCGCCAGACCCCGCGCTGCTGCGCCAGTTCCATAGCCTGACCCACCCCGGCCACATGGGCGCGGCCTTCCGCCTGCTGCTGCTGGAAAAGCCGTAGCAGAAAGTCACAATAACGCACTCTGGGGTTGGCAGGGCTACTCGGCACGGCTTCGGAACGGTGCATTTGGCATTCCGGTATGCCTGGGACGCCTTCGGGACGGCCTAGCGCAGAGGGGCGCAGGAACCGAAGCGCTGTGCCCTGGCTTAGGCGCTATCCTCCATGGCGTGCGGTTAGTATGTCGCTTGCGCTGGTGTGGCGCTTACGCCTTCCTATTCCCACCCCATGGCTAATCCGTTTCTGACAGAAGACTTCCACATTCGCTGGTCCACTCTCACGCCGGAGCACATCATCGCCGATATCGAGCTAGCCTTGCAACACGCGCAGGAGCGTGTCGATGCGGTGGCGGATCAGGATCGTGGCCGCATTAACTTCGATTCGGTCATCATGGGCCTGGAGGAATCCACGCTGGAACTCGACCACGCCTGGGGCCTGGTGGAGCATCTGGACGCCGTGTGCAATACCCCGGCACTGCGCGAGGCGCACAACGCCATGCTGGCCAAGGTCAGTGCCTTCCGCGCTAAGATCCCGCTCAATGCGCACCTGTGGGACCTCATTGAGACCTACAGCAAAACGGAGGAGGCGCGCGCTCTGACGGGCCTGAAAAAGCGCGCCCTGGAAGAAACGGTCGCCTATTTCCAGAACCACGGTGCTGAGTTGCCGCCGGATCAAAAGACGCGTCTGGAAGAGGTGCAGGCCGAGCTGTCGCAGGTGACGCAGAAGTATTCGGAGAACGTGCTGGACTCGACCAACGCCTTTGAGCTGGTGCTGGATGAGGCGACGCGCCTGAAGGGCATGCCGCCATCGGCCATCGACGCTGCCCGCGCAGACGCGGCGGCCAAGGGCTACGGCACGCTGGACGAGCCGAAGTATCGCCTGACGCTGAAGGCCCCTAGCCTGATTCCGGTGCTGACTTACTGTGAAGACGAGGACATTCGCAAACAGATGTGGCTCGGCAGCACGGGCATCGGCCGCAGCGGTGAGCATGATAACACCGAGCTGATCTGGAAGACCCTGCGCCTGCGCCATGAGAAGGCGCAACTGCTGGGCAAGGCGAACTTCGCCGATCACATCCTGGAGCGCCGCATGGCCAAAACGGGTGCCACGGCGCTGGAGTTCACCGAGCGCCTGCACAAGCAGGTGAAGTCGGCCTTTGATAGGGAGGTGCTGCAACTGCAGGAGTATCGCGCCGAGACTGCGGATCGGGATCACGAACTGTTCGAGCCCTGGGACGTGCCGTTCTGGAGCGAGAAGCGCCGCAAGGCACTGTTCGACTTCGATCCCGAGGAACTGCGCCCTTACTTCCCCGTCGATGGCGTCATCAGCGGCATGTTCCGGCTCGCGGAGCTGTTGTTCGAGGTGAAGATCACTGAGCGCGAGACCATCTTCCTGCATCCCATGCAGGTCGAGGACGCGACACCTGCGAGTATCGACCCGAATAAGCGCGGCCCCGTGGAAGTGTGGCACCCTGGAGTGAAGTTCTACGAGATCCGCAATGCCAAGGGCGTGCATGTCGGCAGCTTTTATGCCGACTGGCATCCACGCGACTCCAAGCGCGGTGGTGCCTGGATGAATTGCCTGCGCGGCGGCTGCCCGCCCGTCGATGATCGTGAGCGTCGCCTGCACCTGGGCCTGATTTGCGGCAATATGTCGCCCCCCGTCGATGGCAAGCCCGCGCTGCTCACGCATGACGAGGTGCAGACCGTCTTCCATGAGTTTGGCCACCTCATTCACCAGCTCTTCGGCACGGTCGAAATCCCATCGATGAACGGCACCAACGTCGCGTGGGACTTCGTGGAGCTGCCCTCGCAGTTCATGGAAAATTTCTGTTTCGAGCGCAAGAGCCTGGACTTCTTTGCCAAGCATCACGAGACCGGTGAATTGATCCCGGCGAAGCTGTTCAACCGCATGATCGATGCGCGCAACTATGGCGCGGCAGGGGCGATGATGCGTCAGCTCAGCTTTGGCAAGCTGGACCTCGAACTGCACATCAATCATGCCAACAAGCCCACGGATGATCTCGATGTGGTCGCCCGCTCGATCACCAAGGACTACTCCATGCCGCTGAAGACCGAGCCGCCAACGATGGCGCGTCGCTTCACGCACTTGTTTGCCAGCCCCGTAGGCTACGCGGCCAGCTACTACAGCTACGAGTGGGCCGAGGTGCTGGATGCCGATGCCTTCACCCGCTTCCAGAAAGAAGGCGTGTTGAATGCCGACACCGGCCGTGCCTTCCGCGACTGCATCCTGAGCAAGGGCAACTCGGATGATCCTGCGAAGCTGTTCCGCGACTTCATGGGCCGCGATCCTGATCCCGACGCGCTGCTGCGGCGCGATGGGTTGGCGTAGAGGTGTGGTCCGCAGGGTCCCCGTGCGGCTGCCGCATAGGGACGATGCGGACCACTTCGCTGGCGCAGGAACGTAGCCGTGGTTAGTTAGTTGTATGCCTTCGCATTTCCTCAAGCCCAGCGGCTTCCGCTTCGACGTGGGGTTGCGACGTGGCTCACTGGACTACTTTCGGAATGCGGGGCCTGCTGCGCTGCTGGACGAGCGGCGCACTCTTTTGCAACAGAGCCCAGACAATCATGCGGCAGAACAACCAGGGTCGGAAGCGATAGTGCGGGAGGCGGCTGAGTTTGCAAGTCAGGTAGGGCGCTGTGTCCTCACAGCGCCGTCATCGCAGGCTCAGGGGCTTCGATCTTCCAACGATACTGACGATCTCTCGCGGCGGGCTGAGGACAGCCCGCCCTACCTCACTGATCTCGGCAGCACCTGGGAGCCGGACTTCGTGCTACTAGACGAAGACCTGCGCGTGCAGGCAGGCTGCGTGTGCTCCCCGTCGTTCTGGAGTTTGCCGGAGAAACTCGGCAAGCCCATCAATCTCGTTCATGCGCCAGTGCCCGGGTTGAATGTGGAACTCGGCACGAAGATCCGCATCTTCCTCGATAAGCTGAAACCCAACGAGGTGTGGGAGCGCTGGAACTGGGGGCTGGCTGCCACGCCAGAGTTGAACTGCCACCCAGCGATGCAGCGACCTCGTCTGAATGAATGCGCAACGCTCGAAGAAACCTGGTTCCGAGTGGAGCATCAGGCGCTGGTTCGCTTGCCCAAGACGCAGGCCATCTTGTTTGGCATTCGGGTCATGGTCAGAACGCTGCGTGAGGAGATGGACGAAGCGCCTGAGTTTGCGTTGGCCTTGCGGCAGCAGTTGCAAACGATGCCCGAGTCCGTTGCTGACTACAAAGGGCTGAGCCCATGCCGCGACACGCTCATGGCAAAGTTGAGCTAATGCTCCAATTTGCCGTCCTTGAGCCAGCGCTTCACCAGCTCGCGAAAGGCGACGGCTGCAGGGTCCATTTCTTCCTGTCCCCAGACCATGACCAAGGGAATGATCGCGGGGGGCTTCAGTGGCACCAGCTTCAGACGGCCTTGCCCACGCAGTGTGCTGTCGGGCACAATGCCAATGCCAGCTCCGGCTTCGACGTATTGCAGGATGGTGCCGATCAGGCTCGGCGTGTGCACAAGCTTGGGTGTGAATTTCGCCTCCTGACACGCGGCGAGGACGGCATCATGTGAGCCCGCGCCTTCGCGACGTGCGAGCAGAATGAGCGGCTGCCCTGCGAGTTGCTTCCAGCTGAGCGAGGCCTTGTCCGCGAACGCATGATCTACTGGTACCGCCGCGCAGAAGCGTTCGTTGCGCAGCAGCAAAGTGTGCAGGCCGAGCGTTTCATGTGCGAGCACGGGGCGGGTAAGGCCCACGCTGAGCCGGCCCTTGGCCACCATTTCCCACACCCGCTCTGGGGTGCGCTCTTCCAAGATAACCGTCACCTTCGGATGGCGCTCGCGATACTCCTTGAGCAGAGGGCCAAGAAAAGTGCGTGTGGGTGGGCCGATGTAGCCGAGCCGCAGCTCCCCTTCCTCGCCAGCGGCGGTGCGCTTCACACGGCGACAGGCATCCTCGACACGCTCTAAGATGATGCCTGTCTCTTGCAGTAGCACCGTGCCCGCTGCGGTGAGACGCACCATGCGGCGATTGCGGTCCACAAGGTTCACGCCCAGCTCTTGTTCCAACTCTTGCACCGCGCGGCTCAGCGCCGGCTGAGCGATGCGCAGGCGCTCAGCCGCCCTGGAGAAACTGAGCTCTTCGGCTACAGCCTGGAAGTATCTGAGCAATCGGAGGTCCATGGGATTTATGCCGGTCGGGCATGAAAGTGATAGCCAATGTCTATTTTCGTTACAAGCGCCAAGCCATTAGACATTCATCACTATGCGGCTCATTAGTCTCATCCTGCTCACCTCCATCAGCGTAACGCTCAGTTCTGGGGCCGGGACGCCCTTGTCTGCGAATCAGCCTAAAAAAAGCCCGGTGACCTTTTCTTTTGAAGGCCGGGTGCGGGGCGAGTGGCGCGAAAACAACTTCGATTTTGAGAGCCACACCGACAGCTTGACGGATGACGAATGGTTGCTGACCCGACTGCGGGCTGGGGTGGAGTGGCGGGTGAATCCGGCCTTGCGCATTTTTGCTCAAGGTCAGGATACACGAGAGTTCTTCAGCAAACGAACCAACGAACTTGGGCAACTCGGAGCAGAAGGCGATGATGCCTTTGATCTGCGACAGGGCTACCTCGAGATGGGTGATCCGAAGCAGTTCAGTGCCGCGATCGGACGTCAGGCTTTGGTGTATGGCGAGAAGCGCTTGATCAGTTCAGGAGAGTGGGGGAATGCCAGCCGCACCTTCGATGCGGTGCGTCTTCGCTATCAGCAGCGCGATTGGTCGCTGGAGGCGTTTACTTCCAGTGTGGTGCGGTTCCGCGATGGCCAGTTTAACCATAGCGATTGGCTGGACGGACGGGATGAGCGTGCGGCTTTCTTCAGCGGCCTCTACTTCAGCACCACGCTGCTACCCATACAGGTCACAGATGTTTATGTGCTGCAACTGCATGAAGACGACAAGGAAGGTAGTGATTTCGTCTCCCTGGGCACGCGCTTGAAGGGCGATCCGAAAAAGCTGCGAGGCTGGGATTACAACACTGAACTGGTCGCGCAGTCGGGCACACGTTTTGGCAAGGATCTGCGGGCCTTCGCTGGCACGTGGAGCGCGGGTTATAACTGGCTGGATAGGGCATGGAAGCCACGTCTTGGCATTCAATACGACTACGCGAGCGGTGACTTCAATGCTGACGATGAACAAGTGGGCACGTTCCAAAACCTGTTTCCCACCAACCACCTCTACTATGGCTTCATGGATTTGTTTGCGTGGCAGAATGTGCACAATCCTTCCGTGCGGTTCAGCCTGGACCCTGCCCGCACGGTGAAGCTTGTGCTGGATTATCATTTGTTCTGGCTCGCTGATACTGGGGACGCCTGGTATCGAGCCAATCAAACCACACAAGTGCGACCCATCAGCCCGAGCGCGGACAGTCAGGTGGGCAGCGAGCTCGATTTCACGGTGCAGTGGCAAGCTAATGAGCGCCTTCTGGTGCAGGCAGGCTACAGTCGGTTTTTTGCCGGTGACTACGTCGCCGACACGGGGACCGCCGACGATGCCGACTTCGCTTACGTGATGGTGTCCCTCACTTACTGACCACTCCATTTTCTCATGAACAACATCAGCCTAGCCGTTCAATTCTTCCTTCAAATAGCCGTCATCCTGCTCTTCTGCCGAGTCGTGGGAACGATCGCCGCCCGTTTTGGTCAGCCCCAGGTGGTGGCGGAAATGATCGCTGGGGTGCTGCTGGGGCCATCGCTTTTCGGCCTGCTTTTCCCTGAGACCCAGGCAGCGCTCTTTCCTTGGGACAAGACGCAGACCACACGAGATACGCAGAGCTACCTGTTCCCTGCGTCGCAGTTGGGCCTGGCGCTCTACATGTTTGTTGTGGGCTTGGAGTTCCGCATGGATATCATTCAGAAGCGGCTCAAAAGCTCGGTCGCAGTCTCCTTTGCAGGCATGGCGGCCCCCTTTGGCTTGGCTGCGTTGGTAGCGTGGTTCTGCCACGGGCATCCAGAACTCCATCTCTACCCCGAGAAGGTTTCGCTTTCATCGGCCATGATTTTCACAGGCGCATGCATGTGCATCACGGCCTTTCCGATGCTCGCTCGCATCATTCACTTCAAAGGCTTGGCTGGCACGACCATGGGCACGGTCGCGATTGGGGCTGGCGCGATTGATGATGCCACGGCGTGGTGTCTGCTGGCCATCGTGCTGGCGAAAATTGACAACAACTGGTCCAACGCGGTGCTGAACATTGGCGGTGGTGTCGGCTTCGTCATCGTCGCCTACGTGGTGATCAAGCCGCTCATGGCGCGCTTGGAAAAATACTTCGTGGAGAAGGGTTCGCTGTCGGACAGTGGCTTGGTCGTGGGGCTGGCGCTCATGTCGCTGGGCGCGTGGTGGACGGATTACATCCACTTGCACGCGGTGTTCGGTGCCTTCGTCATGGGCTCTGTCATGCCACGCACCATCTTCGCGCGTGATCTGATTGCGCGTATTCAGCCTTTGGCGGTCGCTCTGCTGCTGCCGTTGTTCTTCACCTACTCAGGGTTGAACACGAAGATCGGCTTGATCAACACGCCGACGCTGTGGCTCGTCTGTGGCGTGGTGCTGCTCGCGGCCGTGCTCGGCAAAGGGGTGGCGTGCTGGCTGGCGGCGCGCGCAACTGGCATCTCGAACCGCGAGGCGCTCGGCATTGGCACGCTGATGAATGCCCGTGGGTTGATGGAGTTGATCATCATCAACATCGGCCTGCAAAAAGGTGTCATCACGGAAGGCTTATTCGCCACATTGGTGATCATGGCGGTCATCACCACCCTGATGGCCTCGCCCATCTTTGATCGCTTGGTGGGCAGTGGCTACCAGCCCGAGCGAGAGGGGTTGCCTGAGCGTTCTTGAACGCTACCCCCGGTAGGATTCGAACCTACGACAAAAAGATTAAGAGTCTTCTGCTCTACCAACTGAGCTACGGAGGCGTTGCTTTCGCGGGCAGTGATAGTAGCGGTGAATCAATATCGCGCAAGTAGTTCTTCAGCCTTCGCGTTGACACTCCTCTGGATGCGGTTATCAATCCTCTTCCCAACTCACACTGCCTCGTGGTGTAATGGTAACACAGGAGATTCTGAATCTCTCGTTCAAGGTTCGAGTCCTTGCGAGGCAACCACCCTTAGAATAAGGCTTCCAGAGCTTTCGAGGGTCTCTGAAAAAAGTGCCCCCGGACACAGACCGGACACTTTTAGACCTCACCCCCCATTGCGAGGGATCGACGTGCTTCTGCGGGCACGACTGAAAGGAATTTCCTTTTTGAACCCTGCGGCCACCGCATCACCGTCGGCCCGGGGATGGTGGGGGTTCAGCTGATCCGGCACCTTGAACGGGCAATGCCAAAGGAGCGCGGCTTCATAGTGCCGCGCCCCTTGGCCAATTTCCCAGCGTGATGTGCTCACTCTCTCGGCAGATCCTTCGGCTGGTGCAGAGAGGCTTAGCGAATCACCTCGGCTGCAGGTTCACCAAGCCGGAGAGCACCGGCACTGAGGTGGCTCCGGGCAGGAGTTGCTCCAGGTTGAAGAAGCCGACTCCCTTTGTCAGTCGAGGGACCAGCACGCCGCTCCAGTCGACAGTCCTTCGATAAGTAATGGGTGGCAGGGTGCTGATGCTATCGGTGAGGGTGAAGCGGCCGCTGATCAGTCCTCTGGTGGGCGCTAGGCTGCAGGTCATGCCGTTGGGATTGGGTAGCAACACGCTCACCACGTTGGCCGTGGAGATGCGAAGGCCGTGGGTGAGGGAGGAGTCGCCTGCGGGAACTGCGTCTGCGGTCTCGATGTTCGCCTCAGAGAAGACCAGCTCGGCATTGGCTGTGCCCAGTGCAGGCGCTGTTAGGCCGAGGACGGCCACTCCCACTGGTGGCACGTAGCGCCCCCCGATGATGTCCAGATTGTGCAACGGGATGCCATCGCGGTAGCTAGGTCCAAAGGCCGCTCGCTTGAACCAGGTGATGCGCCCGTCCAGTGTCGGCAGGCCGCCAGAGGTGCCTGCTGCGGCAGTTGCCCAACCATGGATGGAGCCGCTGTGGAAGGCGATTCGGCTATTGAGCAGGGCGTGGATGGGAAACTGCCCATTGGGCCCGCAGCGACTGCCTCCGGTGAAGGAGGCACCATCGGCCATCTTGCCTGACCAAGTGACTGCGCCTGTTATTGAGATGTTCGGCACGAGCCAACTCGCGCCCTGGGGGATCTCGGGATGCGCTGCTGTGCCTCGCATACTATTCTCAATGAACATACCCGCCGTGAAGTAACCGGCTTGGCTGAACCGAGTGACCGCAGTCCAAGGATTCCTCCAAGCCTCTAGGGCCATGGAGAGGGAGTCCGCAGACACTTGCCCCGTCACGCGCCCTGCCGAGGAGATTCTGAAGCTCAGGTGCAATGCCCCTGCTCTGCGGGCGAAGACAGCGCTTCCGGTGGGATCACTAGTCCGGCTGGCATCGAGACGTCCCGTGAAGGAGTAGGCGATGCTATCGATGCTGAACTTGCCGGAGAACAGGCCCGTGCCGGCCACGGTCAGGTCAAGCACTCCACCGTGGCCGATGAAGCCGGCGATGGGGGCGTCCATGCGAGCGATCAAGCCATTGAAGACTCCGACCGTCTCCGGGTGTAGTGCATTGACCACCCAGGGCATGGTGACCTCGGTGCTGATGCCCACAGCGTTGGTGGCACGAGCCCGCGCAGTGCCGGTCCCAGGTCCATTCGGTTTGCCGGTGATCTGGCCCGTGCGGTGATTGTAGGTGACGCCAGCTGGTAGCCCGGTGATGCTGAAGGTCACAGGCCGCTGAGTGGCGCTGAAGCTGGCATTCACTGTCTCGCTCACCAGCCAAGTCTGCGGGCCAGGCGAGGACACGGTCGGCACGGAAGAGAGCACGACCACATTCGTAGTTCCAGAGGACCTGGGGAGGCCGTCCATGGTCACCTCGCAAACATAGTTCCCTGCGTCCAAGGCATTGACCCGGGTGATCACCAGCCGCGCAGTCGTGGCACCGCCGATGGCGCGCAGCGGTGGCCGGCCCACATTGGCGAGCGGGGTGCCATTGCGCGTCCACTGGTAGCTGACGACTGCACCGGTGGGAAAGCGGACCGGCACGGTAAGCGTGAGCACACCATTCATGGCGGCTCCCATGAGTGAGTCCTCCAGCTGGATCATCCCCAGCCGTGCCGTGCTGGTGACGGTGCCACCGATATTTCTCGCGACCACGCCGTAGACTCCTGCGTGGTCCAGAGTGGCGTTTACGATGCTGTGGGTGGCATTGACTGCGAAGGGGATGGGCATGATGTTCTTTGTCCACTGTAGCCCTGGGTAGGGATCCCCGGCAGCGGTCACGCTGAGATCAAAGGACTCGCCGACGGCCGCAAAGCGATGGGTCAGGCCGGTCAGAGTAGGCGCGGTCGGAGCGACACCTTGACCGATGAGGCTGAGGGTGAAGCTAGGCGTCTCGTAGTCATTGCTGTAAATGGTAAGCGTGACCGGACCAGACGCTCCTGCGGCCAGGGGCTGATAGGCCACCGTGATCACTTGCGAGCCACCGACAGGGATGACCGAACTCGTCAGCCCACGAGTGATGCGGAAGGGGAGCACGGCCGAGGTGCCCAGCCGGACACCGGTGAGGCTGTCATTGCCTATGTTCTTGATGGTGATGGCCACTGCTCGGGTGGCACCGACATACACATTGCCAAAGTCCAGCGTCTCATTCAGCACCAGCGGCGTGCCCGCACGGCTCACCTCGATCTCAGGTGCGAACAATACGTCACGTGTCGGCCAGCGCGTCGTGCCATCGATGAGGTCGTCCATCAGATCGCGGATCCGAATGGAATATGGATCGGGCTCATCGTCAGAGTCATCGCCATCGTCCACTTCACCGCGCTTGTTCAGGATCACGCAAAAGTGCCTACCATCTGACCGCTGCCTGCCCACCGCGTTGGTGCCGGGAAGGGATCCAGTGTGCGTCGCATTCGGTGGCGTCCCACTCACGGCGGCACCGGAGGTCATGTTGTAGTTCTTCATGAAGAAGAGGTAGGTCGTGGGCAGGGTGAGCGTGGCTCCTTGCCCATGTCGGCTCTCGATGGCGAAGGTGCCATACGGCAGTGGCAGCGGACCGGGCACGCCATCGAAGACACTATCTCCATCACCGGAAGCGATGTAGTAGGGCTCACGGGAGGTGCGATGCTCCCACAGGCTGCGCCCCATGGTGTAGTCACTGATGATCACTCCCTGGGCACGCAGCACATTCTCGTAGACCGCATCGCGGATCGATACTCCCGACAACTCCGCGACCACCTCACCCAGGACTTGGTAGCCCAGATTGGAGTAGGCGTAATCTGCGCCGGGATCGCCCTGCATAGGCCCATCCCGGATGGCCCAGCGCACCATGTTCCATGAACTCGGAGGGCTGCTCACTCCGAGCGCTGCCGCCGCCACTGTCTCCTGGTAAGTGGGATCATCCGGACCATCGCTATCGTTGTCCAAGAGGCCGCTTTTGTGATCGATACAATGCTGGACCGTGATGTCGTAAACCCGAGCATCGCGTGCTGGTTCGGCGCTCAGGTCCAGGATGCCGCTTGGCGATAGCGTCGGGTGGTAAAAGACCTTCTTGCTGGTCGTGAATCCGCGCAGGGTGAGGAGCTTGCGCACCGTGGCCGCCGTCAGTGGTTTGGTCAGGCTCCCGACCCGCATCATCGCCTCCTCATGGATCGTTGTGGTCCGAGCCCTGTCGCTCCAGCCAAAGTTCCGGTAGTAGACCGTCTTGCCCGAGCTGGCTATGGCGACAGCACAGGCGGAGGCCTGCCAGGACTCCATGCACTCTTTGATCAGATCATCGACATGCGCCAACTCCGGCACCGCAATGCCTGTGACCGGAATCTCCTCAGCGGTGAAGGGATCGGCCCGGCAGGGCTGGAAGATGGAACTGAGGACAAAGACACAGCTTAGGATGAGGGTGCGAAGCGGGTTCATAATGATGAACTGAAAACTGAAAGGAATTTCCTTTTTGAACCCTGCGGCCACCGCATCACCGTCGGCCCGGGGATGGTGGGGGTTCAGGGGGAGGCAGGGGAGAAATCCTTCCATCTTGGGATGATTTGTGCCCTCGCTGCCCGTTCCGTCAAGGTTTTCGGCGTCCGTGTTATGGATTTCCGGTCGTTTCGCGGGATTTTGGGCCGATTGCGGCCACAACTCTGCGGCGAGCTCTCGATCGAGAGCTCGTGAACGGGCTATTTCCCGCATTGAGGCGTCAGTTGTTCGAGAACACCGGCCAGTTGTCGATTGGCCCTGGGGCGCCATCCAAAACCAGAACTCGGCCTTCGCCAAGATCGAGTTCCGGATGCGTCGGCTTGGGTTTTACCGGGCTACCACACTCCCACCAGATAGGTGGAGGCAGTTCGGTTTCCCCGGCCCAAACCCAAACCGGCGGCACGTCGGTTGGCTCGATGCTCTCGATGTCGTAGGGCGGATCGGGCGGTGGTGGTAGACTGACGACTCCTTACCACAAACCGTGGAGACGGAGGAAGAACTCGATCTCCTCGCGACGAAGCATTTTCCCGGCGTTCTTCATGGTCGCGTGGCAGCAGAGGCCTTCGTGGAAGTGCTGCTTCAGCTTCGCATCACGGAAGATCTCCGGGTGGTGATCGCGCAGATACTCACCTGCGGCGACGAGGAACCCGGCGGTGCCGCAGGCGGGATCACAGATGACATCCTTTGGCCCTGGGGCGGTGAGTTCCACGATGAGCTGGATGATGTGGCGCGGGGTGCGGAACTGGCCGTTCTGCCCGGCGCTGGCGATCTTGCCCAGCATGTATTCATAGAGGTCGCCCTTGGTATCGCGGTCGGCCATGGGCACGGCATCGAGCAAATCAACGACCTTGGCGAGCAGCGCGGGCCTTGGGATGGTGAAGCGCGCGTCCTTCATGTGATGCGCGTAGGTGGAGCCATCGCCGCCGAGCGTGCGCAGGAAGGGAAAGAGATGATCGGCGACCACGCTCGTCGTTGTCCTCCGGGAGGATGCGCCGCTCCATGGGGCGCTTCAGCGTGGTGGACTTGCCTTCCTCCAGCGTGTGCTGCTCATCCAGGCGACGGACAAAGAGCAGGTAGGTGATCTGTTCGATGACCTCCAGGGGATTGGAGATGCCGCCGGTCCAGAACACATTCCAGATGCGGTCGATTTGGCTGCGAATGTCACCGGTAAGCATGGAGCGGCGTGTGTAGATGGAGCCGCATGGGATGGCAAGGGCGGAACCGACCCCGCTCCGTCATTCGAGGTCGGTCCCGAGCCACTTGCGTGGCATTTCCCAGGGCGAAAGATGGCTGCATGCTTGGGCGCGAAAGGCGGGCGTAAGCGCTGAGGTGGGCAGGGGAAAGATGGCCACGACTTCCTGGCAGCGCTCGGGGTCGCGGCTTGCTTGGCCGCGCACGATGATACCGCGCAGGCCAGTGGCTTGCTCTAGCTTGTGGGCGATTTCGCCGGGGCTGAGTTTGCGTCCGGCGACATTGATGCCTGCGCCGCGATGGTCGTGAAATCGGACTCTTTCGTTTTCGATGCTGAGGTGGTCGGTGGTTTTGAAGCTCCCGTCGCCGAAGTGCTCGCCTGCGATCAGGTGGTCATAGCCAAGACCCACAGCGTCGCTGTGAATGACGGCTCCGTCGGCATCGGTGGTGGTGAGTTCGACACCGGGCAGGAGCGTGCCCAAGACGGTGGTGTCGTCCCGCGGCGTGTCGCTGGCGTCATAGGCCACACTGCCGGTTTCGCTGGTGCCGTAGAGGTTGTGGAGCTTGAGCCCTTGCTGCGCGAAGGCCTGCAGCTCGAGCGCGGAGGTCAGGGGCGAGCCAGCGGACACGGCTAGCCTGACCTTGGGCCATGCGGCGTGCCGGGCTTGCAGCCAGGCTTTCCACAGCGTGGGAATGCCGGGCAGGAAGATCTGGTCGTACTCGGCGATGGCTTGGCTGATCAGATCGGGAAAAGGCTCGTTCACCACGTGCAGCGGCAGACCATGAAACAGCGTCTGCAGCACGGACACGCTCAGGCCGTAGGAGTGCGCGGGGGAGATGGCAGCAATGGCGATGTTGCACTGGTCAAGTCGTAGCGCGGCGTGCAGGCGGTCCACATCGGCCAGGATTTGAGCGGCGGTGAAATACTGGCAGCGACGCACCCCGGCACCACCGACGGTTTGCTTGATCACCTGGGTGTCGGCAGGCAGCGGGCAGAGGGCTTGTCGTTGATCGCGATCACGCTCGACCACCTGCACGGGGCGCACCGTGTGGGCCGATTGGATGAAGGCCGTCAGCAAGTCCAAGGCGCTGCCTTTGGCCACCAGGATCGGCTCCGCTGCGGTTGGCGTGCGACGGGCATGGGCATCCAAGTCGGCAAAGGTCCATCGCCTACCGTCGATGTGGAGTGCGACCTCATCGGCGTGCTCGGTAAGTATTGAATGCCAGCGTTCACCAAACATTTGACAGGTAGCTTGGAGAGAACAATGCATCGCGCCAGCTGCTAAGCGCACGCTCTGTGCTTCCTTGTCCACCATGGTGCCCCAACCCAATGCCCCGCGTGTCCTCGTTACCGGTGTCGGCATCGTTTCGTCTCTGGGGCTGAACTGGGCGGCTAATGAGCAATCGCTGCGTCAGCACGCCACGAACTTCCGCCCGGTGGACTTGTTTGATGTGAGCGGCTGTGTCGCCAAAACCGCTGGCTTGGTGGACTTGCCGCAGGAGCCTTGCGCGGCGACGCTTTCCCGTGGCACACGCTTGTTGCTGGGCGCTCTGCGCGAGGCCTTGGCCCAGGCGGGCCTGAACCTGAAGCAGGCGGGTGTGGATGCCATGGTCATCGGCACGTCAGCGGGGGCGATGGAGATTGGCGAGGCGTATGCGCGGCGTGAGTTTCAAGGCCTGCAAGGCCGTGGCCAGCTCGCCTTGGTCGATGCCTATCAGCCGCAGCGCCAAATGAGCCTGATGACCGAGGAGGTGGGCTGGCGCGGCCCGGTGACGCTGATTTCCAATGCCTGCGCCTCTGGGGCCAATGCGGTGGGTCGTGGGCTGGAGCTGATCCGCAGTGGTCGCGCGCAGCGGGTGATTGTTGGCGGTTACGACTCCCTGTCCGAGCTGGTGTTTGCCGGATTCGACAGCCTGCGTGCGCTGGCTCCCAGTGGAGTGCCGCGACCTTTCGATGCGGCGCGTGATGGGCTCGCCCTGGGCGAGGGGGCGGCGGTGCTGGTGCTGGAGTCCGAGGCGGCAGCGGTCAGCCGTCAGGCCACGGCGCTGGCGGAGCTGACCGGCTACGCGACCGCCACCGACCTGCACCACCTAACGCAACCTGATCCGGCGGGCGGGGCGGCCATTCGCACCATGACAGCGGCGTGCGCGATGGCGCGGCTGGTCCCGGAGCAGATCGACTACATCAACAGTCACGGCACGGGCACGCCTTACAATGATGCGGCGGAGTCCGCAGCGATCACCGCCTGGGCGGGGAACAAGGTGGGACAGATCGCGGTCAGCTCGACCAAGTCGGCCATGGGCCATCTGCTCGGCGGGGCGGGTGCGGTGGAGGCGGCCATCTGTGTGATGGCGCTTTGTGGCCAGTGGCTGCCCGCCAGTTTGCACGTTCGCGAAGTCGATCCCTGTGTGACCTTTGACCTCGTCCAGGCGTTCCGACCTGCGGTGGTGCGTTCAGCGCTGACAAATTCCTTCGGCTTCGGCGGCACCAATGCCACCCTCATTTTGCAAAGTCTGCGTTAGCCTATGAGCGCCGCCACTTCTCCATCACGCATCCTTGCTTGCGGGGCCGTTTCTCCCGCTGGCTGGGGGTGCGAGGCCTTGCTCGCAGCAGTGCTGGACGGCGCGCCTTTGCCTGTGATCCAGCCCGAGTGTGAGCCGGGTAAATCCGGTGTCCTGGGGCTCTGTCGGCGCGTGCCTTCCCCGTCTCCGGCTTGGGTGCCGAAAGGGCAGCGCTTTCGCCGTTGCAGCCCGGTCACTCGCTTTGCGGCAGCGGCTGCTCAAGAGGCGTTGGATCGGGCTGGTCTGAAGCCCGAGCGCTTGGGCATCGTGATGTGCCTGATGAATGGCTGCGTCAATTTCTCCAATCGCTTCTACAGCGAGGTGCTGGTCGACGTGGCCCACGCTAGCCCGATCATCTTTCCCGAAACGGTTTTCAATGCACCCGCCTCCCATGTCGCCGCGCACCTGGGGGCGGATGGGCCGGTGACGACGCTGATTGGCGACAGCGACATCCTCGTCAGCGGCTACGAAATGGCCGAGGACTGGCTGGCCAGCGGCGTGATCACGCACTGCCTCGTCATCGCGGCGGAGGAGTATGACTGGCTCAGAGCGAATGGCGCGCACTACCACCACCGTGGCATCATTGCCAGTGAGGGTGCAGCGGCGTTGCTGCTCGGCGCGGGGGGCGCGGGGCCTGCGGTGCAGCAGGTCGTCGGACCGATTGCCTATCACACGCAGGCCGAGCGCGTGCAGGCGGTGGCTGCCATGGCGCAGGCGCTTCACTGGCACAGCGCGGATTGGTTGATCGACGATGGCATCGGCCTCACGGCGCTGGACCGGGCAGAGTCGGAAGCCTGGGCTGGTTGCTCGCCAAGCCTGCGACTCAGTCCGAAGTGCATTCTCGGCCACACCTTGGGTGCGGCTCCTGCTTTCCAGATGGTGGTCGCGGCCGAGCTGGCGCGGCAGCGGCAGGTGCGTGTGGCGGTGTCCATGCCAGGGAACAACACTGCCGCTACTGGCTGCATCATCGGTTGCTAAGGCCGAGCCTGCGGGCATTAGCAGAGGCATGTCAATTCTTCAGCATGTCTTGATCACCGGCGCGAATGGCTCCCTGGGCCTGGAGACCGCCCGCTATTTCCTCAGCCAGAACGACGCCTGGAAGGTCAGCCTGGGCGTGCGGGCTGGGCGGCAAGAACGTGCGCTCGCTTTGGGAGAGGAGTTCCCAGGCCGTGCCCAAGTCGTCCACTTGGATGTCACACAGGTGGCGGACTGGCAGGCCGCCGTCGAGCAGGCGACGCAGCAGCAGGGACCCCTAACCGCCCTGGTCAACAACGCGGGCTTCCATGACGACGCCTTGCTGGCGAACATGAGCGCGGGGCAGTGGGCCTCCGTGCTGGATGCGAACCTGAACGGCGTCTTCCACGGCTGCCAGGCCGTGATGGGCGGCATGATGCGCCAGCGCTACGGCCGCATCATTAATGTCGCCTCCCTCAGCGCGCTGCTGTCGCCCGCTGGCCAGACGAACTACGCGGCGGCCAAGGCGGGCGTGCTGGGGCTGAGCCAGAGCTTGTCCAAGGAGGTCGCGCGCATGGGCATCACGGTCAACACGGTCTGCCCAGGCTACATCGAGGGTGGCCTGCCTGCGGAGTGGGACGCGGAGCATCGGAAGGGGCTGCTGCGGCAGATTCCCATGCGCCGTTTTGCCCAGCCGCGTGAGGTCGCCGCCGCCATCTTTTTCCTTGCTAGCCCAGAGGCGAGCTATATCACTGGAGTTCACTTGAAAATGGACGGCGGCATCCTGTAATGGGCCGCGTCTGAGCGAGTGACCCTCACTGAAAGACCCGCTATTCATGAATCTCCGTCAGCGTCTCAAGGAAGTGCTCAGTGTTGAGCTGATGTTGGAAGCGCCGGCAGAGGAGATCGGGGATGACACGCCGCTCTTTGGCCCCAATGGGCTCGGTTTGGACAGTGTCGATGCCTTGCAGATCGTGGTCGCGATGGAGAAGCATTTCCAGTTCAAGCTGGCAGACACCAGCCAAGCCAAGCAAGTGCTGCATTCGATCGCAACCATGGCCGAGGCCATCGAGCAAGCCCGCACTCCCGCCTAGGGCATGAGTCCGGCCAGTGACGCCAGCGCGCCGCCGCCAAGTCTCTGGCAGCGTTGTCACGGCTCGCTGATCCTGCGTCTGCTCGGCACCGGATTGCTGGTGTGCTTGCTGCTGAGTCAGCGGGATCTGGTGGATCAATTGCAGGTGCGCCTGGGCGCGTTGCGGCAGCATTCGGCCTGGATCGCGGCGGGCATCGGCTCCGCTGGTCTGACCGTGCTGCTCATGGTGTGTCGCTGGCGCTTGCTGCTGAAGCCCTTGTTGGCGGATCTGCCCTTCCACCGGGTGCTGCGGGTGGAGCTGATCAGCTACTTCTTCAACCTCAGCTCACTCGGCGCAGCCGGTGGCGACGCCTACAAGATCATTGCGCTCGGCTCCCAGTATCCCACACGGAAAGCGGCGGTGGGTTTCTCCATCATGATCGACCACATGCTCGGCTTTGCGGGCATGGTGCTGCTCTCGCTGCTCAGTGCGCCGACCTTGCTCGATCAATGGCAGCACGGCGGCGCGACGGTGCAGTTGATGGTGCGTGGCTACCTGGTGTTCGTCAGCGGCACCCTGGTGTTTTTCGTGCTGTCCATCATCCTTGCCTCGCCGCCAGCGCTGGTGTTCCTGCGGCGGCATTTTCGACGCCTCGCTGGGCGTCGCATCGTTCCGGCCTTGGAAGCCGCTTTTGACTTCATGAGCCGCAATCTGCCGACGCTACTGAAGGCCACGCTGGTGTCGATGCTGATGACCACCAGCTTCTTTTTCACCTTCTACTGCGGCGTTCGCGCTGTGGGGGCACAGGTGCCGGTGGTGGATGTGCTGATGGCGATGCCACTGGTGGACATCGCCGCTTCCTTGCCCGTTTCCATCTCCGGGCTGGGGGTGCGGGAGCACACGTTCGAGACACTGCTCGCGGCCTTCTCTGGGCTGGATCGGGCGGATGGCTTGTCTGGTGCCTTCGTGGGCTGGCTTTTCTCGGTCGTCTGGGCACTTGTGGGCGGCCTGCTCTTCGCCATCGGCAAGCCTGGGAAAGCCGCTGAGAGCCAAGTTTCGTCATAATTGAATTTGGAAGTGCGCATGAATGTGGACTACGAGTCCTACTTGTCCTATGCCCGCCCCCAGAGTCTCTGCCCAATCCATTTTGGACCTGCTCATCTCGGAGCAGATCCTGGAGACTGACCTGCCGCTGGAGCCGAACACGGATCTCTTCTCGCAGGGCCTGGACTCGGTAGCCATGATGACGCTGATCCTTCAGATTGAGGACCGCTTCGGCATCGCGCTAGCTCCGACAGAGATGAAGCGTGAAGCCTTTGCAACGGCGGGGTCGCTGGCGTTGTTTTTGAACGGGAAGCTGGCGGCATGATCGCGGCGTGCCCTTTGTCTCTTCACTCCTCACCTGATGAACCTGTAGGCGCTGACGTATGAAGACGCTGAGCTGCGATGTCCTGGTCGTTGGTGGTGGCAGCGCGGGGGTGGCGGCGGCTTTGGCAGCGGCGCGGCAGGGGGCGGCGACAGTGCTGATCGAACAAGCGAGCCAATTAGGCGGCATGGGCAGCCAGGCGCTGGTGCATACGTTTTGCGGGTTGTATCACCCGAAGGTCGAGCTAGGGCCGCAGTGGCTGAATCCTGGCATTCCCACCGAGATCGGTGAGGAACTGCTGCGCCTGACGGGCCAAGCAGGTCCCGATCTGATGGGGCGCTACTACGTGCTGCGCTCGCATCCGGCGGTGTGGGCGGCGCTGGCCGCGCGCTTGGTGGCGGCAGAGCCCCATCTGCGCTGCGTAACGCATGCTCCCTTGCAGCAGGTGCGCCGGGAAACGGGGCAGTGGCAGGTGCTGATCCATGAACGTGGTGCCCCGGTGGACGTGCAGGCCCGCGCGCTGATTGATTGCTCGGGCGATGCGACGGTGGCGAGGCTGTTCGCGCCGGAGTTGGCGGAGACCACGGCAGGGCAGCACTTGTATCGACCCGCCATGGTGGCGGTCTTCCCTGGCGTGGCTGAGCCGCTGACGGATGAGCGGCGGATGGAATTGATCGCGCACGTGGCGCGGGCGGTGAAGTCGGGCCGGGTGCCCGCAGCGGCGCAGGCGGCGACGTTTCGCTCGTCGCCCTGCTCGGACGAAGTCTTCGTCAGCCTGGATCTGGAGGCTGGGGGGGAGGCGTGGGACCCAGCGCGGGAGGATCAGTTGCAGGCGGCCTGGGCCACCGCGCAGGCGGCGATCCAAGGGCTGGTGACCTACCTGCGGGCGGCGCATCCGCTCTTTCAAGCCATGGGGGAGTGCCGCTGGCCGGACCGCCTGGGCATTCGGGAGTCCGCACGGTGGCGCGGCGACTACGTGCTGACCGGCGGCGACTTGATCTCGTGCAGGCGCTTTCCCGATGAGGTCGCGCTGGCGGGCTGGCCGCTGGAGATGCGGGAGACGGCACGCGGGCCGAAGTTCCGCCACTTTGAGCATGCGGAGCCGGCGGGCATTCCTTTGCGCAGCTTGCAGTTGAGCGCGCTGCCAGGGCTGTTCTTTGCAGGGCGCTGCCTCTCGGCGGATCACGAGGCGCTGGCCTCGGTGCGTGTCATGGGAACCTGCCTCGCTACCGGTCAGGCGGCGGGCGTGGCGGCGGCGTCACTCGCCTGACCCGCAAGCACCACCGTGCCGGTGGCGAGCACTTGATCGGTCTCATCCCGCAAACTGCCGCTGACCTGGATGACGTGGCCCATGGCTCCTTCGAGCTGGACATGAATCCGCAGGCGCTGACCGGGGACGATGCTGCCCAGGATCTTAAATTGTCGCACGGCGGTCAGGCGCAAGTCCTTGAGTGGCGCATGATCAGGCCGCGTCTGTGCGAGGATGCCGCCGAGCTGCGCCACGGCCTCAATCATGATCACGCCGGGCAAGAGCGGCTGCCCTGGGAAGTGCCCGCGCAGGAACTCTTCGTGCCCCTTTAACTGCCAAACGGCGCTGGCAGAGTGGCCCGGTTTTAGCTCTGTCACTTCATCGATGAATCGAAACTCTGGCCCATGGGGCAAAGCAAAAAGAGCATTGAACTCGGTGGTATCGTGAGACATGCACAGGCTCTAGCGATGAGCGCGACTTTTGGCAATCAACAACCCATCTGCACGCCGTGAGCTTCTGGGTCCGCGTGCGGGTGATGGCTGCACTCTCCTGCCTCTACTGGGGCTTCGGTGCGTTGGCGCTGCTGCTGCTGTCGGCGGTGGTCCGGCCCTTCCTTTCGCTGGCCAAGTCGCGCGCCTTGGGCAAGGCGGTGATCTACCGAGCGTTTCAAGTGTTCGTGCTGCTGCTGCGCTGGATCCGTATTGTGCGCTGCGAGTTCGAGGGCTTCGAGCGCCTGGACCGAGAGCCGAAGAATGGCATCATCGCGCCCAATCATCCCGCGATCTGGGACGCGGTCTTCGTGATGTCCCGAATCCCAGGGCTGACGTGCATCCTCAAGGCTTCGCTGTTGAACAATCCGCTGCTCACGGGCGGGGCGCGCATGGCGCAGTTCATTCCGAATGATCCGGCGACGGAGTTTGTGAAGCGCTGCATCGCCGATCTAAAAAGCGGTAACCGCGTGCTGCTCTTCCCAGAAGGTACGCGCACGCATCGGCACCTGGGCACCGTGGTCAATGAGTTCCGGGGCGGCATTGCTATCATCGCCCGTCATGCGGGGGTGCCGGTCTGGCCGCTGTTCATTACCACGGACTCAGATTTTGGGCGCAAGACCCGCTCCATTTGGCAGATGCCGGAGGCCGAGGTGCACATCAAGATGCGTCTGGGTGATCCTGTTTTCTATGGGGCGGAGGAATCGACAGATGATTTCTTGCTTCGCTTGCGTGCGGTTTATGTCCAAGCTTTGTCGTCGGGACCTTCCCCCACATGAAGCTTGCTGTTCTCATTCCCAGTTACAACACCGGTGCCGCCCTCCTGCTCAACACAGTGCGCGAGGCTTTGATCGAGTGGCCGGAGGTTTGGGTGGTGATCGACGGCAGCACAGATGGTAGTGAGTCGGCGCTGGACCCGCTGCTGGCAGATCACGCGGGGCTGCGCTTGCTCCGCTTCACCGAAAATCGTGGCAAAGGCGCGGCGGTGCTGCGTGGGGCGGAGGCGGCGCAGCAGGCGGGCTACACAAACGTGCTGACGATGGATGCGGACGGGCAGCACCCGGCTCGGCAAATCCGCGCCTTTGCCGCCATGGCCAAGGAGTTCCCACAGGC
>Ga0247833_1003164_pt1 | contig 22356 bp, 15 predicted proteins | sample LaCruzMarch2015__7_FD_187117 | JGI IMG/M metagenome (GOLD analysis project Ga0247833, IMG submission 187117) | Freshwater microbial communities from meromictic Lake La Cruz, Castile-La Mancha, Spain - LaCruzMarch2015_8m | ecosystem: Environmental > Aquatic > Freshwater > Lake | place: Spain... | reverse complement strand
TGGGCGGAGTCCAAAATCTACCCAGGCACCACGCGCGACTGGTGGGTCTATGTGCCCGCCCAATACACAAAGGACAAGCCCGCTGCCGTCATGGTCTTCTGCGATGGCGCAGGCTTTGTGAAGCCCGACGGCCAGTTCCGCGCGCCGGTCGTCTTTGATAACCTCATCGCCAAAGGCGAGATGCCCGTGACCATCGGCATCTTCATCCAGCCCGGCTCATTTCCGAACAAAGACCCGAAGGAGAAGGCGCGCAGCAACCGCAGCTTTGAATACGATTCCCTTGGCGATCTTTACGCCCGCTTCCTGATTGAGGAAATCCTGCCCGCTGTGGCGAAGGATTACAATCTCAGCAGCAACCCCGAAGATCGTGCCATCTGCGGCAACAGCAGCGGCGGCATCTGCGCCTTCACCGTCGCCTGGGAGCGGCCCGATGCCTTCCGCAAAGTCGTCAGCCACATCGGCTCCTTCACCAACATCCGCGGCGGCCACGTCTATCCCGCGCTCATCCGCAAGACCGACAAGAAGCCCATCAAAGTCTTCCTCCAGGACGGCAGCAACGATCTCGATAACCAATTCGGCAACTGGCCGCTCGCCAACCAGGACATGGCCGCCGCGCTAAAGTTCGCCGGATATGACTACCAGTTCGTTCTCGGCGAAGGCACCCACAATGGCAAGCACGGTGCCGCAATGCTGCCGGACACGCTGCGTTGGCTGTGGAAGAAGTGAAAAGGAACATCGAACAGCCAACTTTGAACGCTCAACATCGAACATGAGATTTATTTTTGCCTTTTTCGCGCTGCTGGGCGCTGTTTCAGCCCAGGACACCTCCCTCCACGAATACCTCAGCGACAACGAACCGTGGAAGGAGGCCGCCACTGGTTATGCCTTCACCGACGGTCTCTGCACGGATGCGGCGGGGAATCTTTTCTTCACCGACGTGAAGTCCGGGAAGGGCATCTACAAGCTCGATGCCGCCACGGGAAAGACGGACCTTTTTCTCGACAACCTGCCCGGCATCAGTGGCCTGCAAATCGGCCCCGACGGGCGCTTTTATGCCTGCCATAACAAGGAGCAGCGCATCATCGCCATCACGATGCAGGGCGCGGTGGAGGTGCTGCTCACTGGCGTGAAGTGCAATGACCTCGTGGTCAGCAAAAAAGGCCATCTTTACTTCACCGAGACGCCGACACAGAGCATCCACCTCATCACTGCGGACAAAAAGCACATCGTCGCCGACGCAGGCCACATCGTGAAGCCCAACGGCATCACCATCTCCACCGATGAGCGCACGCTAGTCGCCTCCGAGCACGGTGGCAAACACGTCTGGGCCTGGCGCATTGAGGATGACGGCACGCTCACCGCAGGCGCGCCCTACATGACCATGTGGCTGCCCGTCGGCAAAGAAACCGCGTCAGGAGATGGTGCGACCACGGAGTCGAAAGGCCGCTACTTCGTGACCACCGAGCTGGGCATCCAGGTCTTTGACCCCACGGGCAGGCTTTCCGGCATCATCGCTAAACCCGACCCCGCAGGCAAGGTGGTGAGCTGCGAGTTCGCAGGGGCGAACCACGACATCCTCTACGTCGCCGCCGGGGACAAAATCTTCGCCCGCAAGCTCAAGGTCACAGGCTATTTCCGGTGATCTCCGTCTGACATAACGGCCCGTGTCAGGTCACTCTCTGTGAATTTCCCTCACACCAGCCTGCATTTCAATCCATCGCAGGAGCAGCCCCAGTGGCAGGGTGGTAATGATGATGCTCAACATAGGGGAATAGGTGCCGTCGTCGAACCAGCCAGCCTGCATGGCGGCAAGTTGGTCGAAAGGAGGCACATTGGCCACGACTCCAATGGCGCAGCCAATGATCAAAATGTAGATGACGACACGGATGATCCGAATTGGCAACGGAGCAGATTTCCAGTCTCGCGACCGCAATTGGTAGTTGGCACTAAGCTTTCCGATTTTCGCCATGATTGCGGGGACACGTTCGTTCTCCGGCAAGCTCTTGACCTCAGTCATCGGATACCAAGTGGTCAAGTCTCTGACGGGAGAAAACAGGCTAGATGCCTGCCGCGCCTCATGCCAGGAAAGTCGGGTGCGAAGGGATATCCGCACATAAAGCCAGGACGACAACGGTCTGAAAAGCTCAAACCAGATAAAGCCACCTGCAAGCAGGAAGGCTCCAAACTCCACCGGAGAAATCTTCTGTCCACTTCCTTTATCCGGTCCGAAGTAGATGGCAGCTGTTACTGTCAGAGCAATACCGGCAATCTTGCCCAAGAGGTCGAAAAAGTGTGTCCAGATCATAATAGGTTTGTGCAGATGATGATCTCTCTGACGGTTGAGGTTTTTTCACACCGCGTCCCGCGTCCACACTCCGTCCACCAGGCGCATCGCTCCCCGGGGGTTGGCGTTTTGCAGGGTCTCGGGGAGGCAGTCATCGGGGAAGCTCTGGAAGCAGACAGGGCGCACGAAGCGATAAATGCTGCCGGTGCCGATGCTGGTGAAGAAGCTGTGGCTGGCAGCTGGGTAGGGACCGCCGTGGTGCATGGAGGGGCAGGGTTCGATGCCGGTGCCGAAGCCGTTGAAGATGATGCGGCCGACCTTGCGCTCCAGCACACGGATCAGCGGTGCAAACTGGCGCAAATCCTCCGGCGTGCCGTGGATGGCGGCGGTGAGCTGGCCTTCTAGGCGGCTGGCAAAGAGGAGCATGCCCTCCAGCGTGGGGCACTCAGTGATGATGGAGCAGGGGCCGAAGACCTCGCGGCTAAGCTCGTCATTGCACTCCAGGACATCCAGCGTGGTGGTGAAGATGCGGCAGGCGGCCTGGGTGGCCTGGTGGTCCGGTTCGGCATCGGATTGGCCGACGAGTTCGAGGCCATCAATGGTCTGCCAGACGGCGGTGCCCGCTTCATACGCCTCGCCAATGCCGCGATGCAGCATCGTCTGCGGTGGCACCTTCCGCGCGAACTCCGCCGCGCTGGCGGTGAACTGGTCCAGCTCCGCGCTTTTCAGACCAAAGACGACGGCGGGGTTCGTGCAGAACTGACCGACGCCCATCGTGACAGAGCCGATGTAGGCTTCGGCGATCTTTGTGGCGCGCTCTTGCAGCGCGCCGGGGAGGATGAAGACGGGATTGATGGACCCCATCTCCCCATAGAACGGGATGGGATGCGGGCGCGCGGCGGCGACATCCATAAGCGCGCGACCGCCTTTCAATGAGCCAGTGAAAGCCACGGCCTGGGTCAGAGGATGCCGGACCAGCGCAATGCCAATCTCATGGCTACGACCGTGCAGCATGGAAAAGCAGGCGTCCGGAAGCCCGGAGCGGCGCAACGCATTGAAGACGGCGCGGGAGAGCATCTCACAAGTACCGGGATGCGCCGGATGCGCCTTGACGACGACAGGGCAGCCGGAGGCGAGCGCGCTGACGGTGTCCGTGCCGACCACGCCGATGGCGAAGGGGAAGTTGCTGGCACCGAAGACGACGATGGGGCCGACGGGCATGAGCACGCGGCGCACATCGGGTTTCGGCACTGGCTGGCGGTCGGGCTGGGCGCGATCAATGCTGGCCTCCGCCCATGATCCCTCGCGGATGAGGGCGGCGAACATCCTGCACTGGTTCACGGCGCGGCCACGCTCGCCGGTTAGGCGGGCCAAGGGCAGGGCAGTCTCCGCATGGGCGCGCTCAAGCAGCGCTTCGCCGAGAGCCAGGATTTCCTCTGCGAGAGCCTCTAGCAAAGCGGCGCGGGTCTCGGCAGAGGAGGTGCGAAGGGAGTCAAAGGCACCATCAGCGGCACGCAGAGCCTCATCGGCATGGGCGGCACCGGCCTCGTAGAAAACAGGGTCGAGCTTTTGGTTCGTTGTGGGGTTGACGGCCTGGAAAGGGGCGTGGTGGCAAGGAGCCTCGCGGCCAGCAATAAGGTGGGTTCCGGTGAGCATGAAGAAAAGGAAGGTTCAGGTGTGGCTGGGGTGAAAAGCCGTGCCCCTGAAACGCCACAAGTCAACTAGAGGTGCAGGGGGAGACACGATGTTTCCATACCCTGCGAATCTCTCGAGGCAGCAGGCTCCCGCGTGCTGCGATGTGCCGTAATGGTTGTGGCTTTAAAATCGCCATTTCAGCCCTGCGAGTAGGGCGTTCTCATTCACGAAGGTGGGGGAAAATGAACCGCTGGCGTAGGTGAGGGTGAAGGCCAGCTCCTGCTTTTCAAAGCGCACGGGATTGAACTCTAGCGAAAGGCGGGTCTCGGGAAAGACCTTTGAGTCCTCTGGCCGCCAGCTCGCGGAGACATCCACGAGCAAGTTCACATGAAAGGGATCTTCCCAGAGTGGAAGGCTGACTTTCGATAGCAGTCTGGCCATCCAGATGAGGTGCAGCCTTACCTGCCATTCTGCGTTTTCCTGTAGGCCCGCCTGGCGTTCGGAGGCGAAGACATGATCCCCAGCAATCTGGAGAGCCAGGGGATGCCCGCCGCTGCTACCATTGAGGTGGAGCAGGTCAGAAAAGCTGTTGAGTAGGCCGAAGTTGACAAAGAACCAGGTAGTGACGCCGAGGGAGCCATCGTAGTTGCGGAAGTTTTGCGTGGAGTCAAAGCGGGAGTCCAGACCGTAAAAGATGCAACCGTCTAGAACGCTGTCTTCGGGGAGTAGGGTTTGGCCGATGAGGTTGACCTCGGCATCCACGTTGCTGTAGAGGGAGGAGAGCGAGGCAAGGGAGTCGCCTTCTGGCGAAAGGCTGGCATCGAGCATGGCGGTGAGGCGCAGGAGGTGCTCACTGTCCAGTTTGGCGTAGCCGTAACGCAATTTTAAGCTGGCCAGGGCACCGTCTGAGCCGCCGCCGAATTCGATGCTGCTGCGTAGAGCACGGCTGCGGTTGAGGAAATCACCATCAACAGGATTGATTTTGCCGGTGCTAAGGTCTAGCGGCCCGGTAAACACTTTGCGGCTGCCATCTGGCAGCACGGCGGTGACTGCGGGGCGGCTGGGGCTGCCGTTGAGGTGGATGCGGTAGAGGGCATTCTGGTTCAGTGTCTCGCTGGTGTGTAGGTTTAGGGCGCTGACTCGGCCGTCTTGGTCGGCGTCGCGGTAATCAATGCTCGCAAGCTCCACGGGAGTCTCCCCATCATCGCCGACGGAATAAAGCTCCACGGAAGCGACGTTGGTGGCGAGGGAGCTGGAGAGGAGGATAGGCTCCTCCAAAGGTGCGTTGGCATCCTTTACCCGGAGGGAGATGGTGCCTGTGGAGTTGGTCTGGCCCTGCCCGGTGGAGAGGATTTCTGCGGTGAGTTCTGGCTCGGCAAGGGCGCGGCTGTGGATGCAGCAGCCTAGTAGAAGGAGGGAGAAGATTTTCATTGTGGTGGGTGGATTAGGAGTTGGCCAGATTGACGAGGTGCTGAGGGGTGGGATAAACACCTGAGATGAGTTCGGATTTCCCAAGAACCACGCCTGGGAAGCGGTTTAGATAGCGCAGCAGGAAGGCATCTGTACGTGTGAGAGGCAGCGCGAGGGCGTCATCTACCCTTTCGATCTCTCTGAACCAGGTGCTGATGTCGCTGTCCAGGCGGGGTTGGTGGTAGCCTGTCCCTCGCAATTGGCGGAGGACGAAAGCCTCTGTGGTCTCCTCTGCATCCCGGGCTGTTGGCTCCCGCGTGGTGGTGGTGCGGGCACGGGGTGGCCTAGTGGGGGCTGCGGTAGCGTCTGGGGAGATGGAGAAGACCTCCTGGCGGGCGAAGGCGGGATCAGAAGTGCCGACGGGGTAGTAATTGGGCGATTGACTGCGGTCCATCCGTGCGGCGATGAGGTCACGCAGCCTTTTGTAGCCTAGGGGGAAGCTGCGACTGAGGACGGCCTTCAAATTGCGGGTGAAGACGCCGTTCGTGCCGTCATCAATAGAGACCTGTGTGTCTTGGCAGCCGGAGATGAGAATGACACTGGCTTTGATGACGGATTTTCCCGCCCCCTTGGTGCCTGCCTGGATGAGATCGTAGGATGTCTGGTTCCGCTTGTAGGTGGCTTTGGCGATGGCGGTGGGCAGGAGGCGGGCCTTTTGGCCGCGCGGTAGGCGGGGGCTGGCAGGAGCAGGGAAGGCGCGCACGACCGTGCCACTGTGGCAACTGTCGGAGAGCACCAGGATGCGCACGCCGGTCTTGAAGCCCGCCCAGAGCTGTGCCAGCTCATCGTCCACGAGCATTCGGTCGTACAGGCACCAGGTTTCGTCCATGCGGTCATCTTTGTCGCCGTTCATATCCGGCACCTGGGAGCCGTGGCCGGAGTAGGTAACCAGAAAAAAATCCCCAGTCTTTAGGGTTTTTGCAGCGGCTTTGATCTGACTGATGACAGTTTTGGCTGTGGCCTTGTCGTCTGTGAGCAGAGTGGGAGTAAAGCCGCGCTTTTTGGCGAGCTTCACCATGTCTTTGGCGTCGTTGATGCAGCCGTAGAGTTGACCATTGTCACCGTAATGGGTGGGGTCAATGACATTGAGGCCGATGTGGAGGGACAGTCCTTGTTTCATACTGATGGTTTGCGCTTAGTTGCTGTGGATGTGGAGGGTGGGCGGGGGATTCGGGGGCTGGTTTCAGCACTGGGACGCACGGCGCGGATCATGGCGGGCAGGTCAGTCCATTCGTTGATCCAGATGGTTTTCACGCCCATGCTTTGGAAGACCTCGCGGTCGTAGCTATCGGCCTGCTGGAGGGCCGCATGGATGGAGGCTTCTAACTCTGGATCTTCGCTGGTTAGGCCGGTTTTGCGCATGTGCTGGGCGTGGTTCTGTGCGCGGCGCTCCACCTCGGTGCGGACGGCGTTCATTTCGCTATCACGCACGGTGTGGCGCTTTTGGATCTGCCAGTGCGGGGGGATGTCGCTGTTGCGGCACGCATCCAGTAGCCTGCGCAGACTGGGGTCTGACATGGATAGGCCGATGAAAAGTACCGTGCTTTTGCGCAAGCAAGTCACCAACTCTGCGAGCCCCCAGTGAAAGACGGCCTCGGTAAGCCGATGGTAGTCAGTTTCGTTGAAGACGAGGTTTCGCCGCTCAATCGGACCGCTGCGGGGCACGAAGCCATGCGGATGGACGATGGGAAATCCGGCACGGCTCTGGCGTTCACCATCGGCGATGGTCACAGTCTGCAGACCTCTGCCTTGCAACTCCTGCTCCAACAAATCGTCGAAGTTGAAGGTTACCGCCATCTGGATGCCGCTGTTGCGCGTGCTAGCTTTGATCAGATCGCCGATAGCATGTAGGGCTGTATACTCAGTGGGGGCGGGGATGCGCATGTCCTCATAAAGGAGCAGACGCAGACTTTCTAGAAAGCCGTTCGCGCCTTGGGTGCCTGCCCGCTGGGCCGCATCACGCTCCACCATGCGGGCGAGCACAAGGGGGTTGTAGTCAAAGTAGTCCGTCATCCATTCCGCCAGGGCGCGGCGGTAATGCGGCCATAGAGATCCCATCTTGCGGGTGTGCTCCGTTTGCTCAAAGAGCATCTCTAGCACTAAGTCGCGCCAGGAAGGCAAGCCATAGGGGATGGAGATACCTGCGCCGAGGAAGATAACCAAACTACCTCTATCCCAAGCAGTATGCAGGCCACGCAGATCGCTGGCATTGATGTTGCTGTTGCCGATGGGTATCTTCTCTGGCTTACGCCTCGTTGGGCGGAGTGTTGACTTGGTGGCAGATTTTTTGCTCATCTGGCAGGGCAGGGTAGAGGATCAGATGATTTTCAGCGTCAAAGGCTTCGAGGCCGCGTCTGGCTTGCCCCCAAGCGCTACTGCGATGTCTAGGGTGCCGGCAGTAGCTAGGTCTGTTGCTGCTAGGCTCAGTTTTAATTCCTTGTCACTCACATGGGTGCAGTCCTTGAGCACGCCCTTTACCCGGACTTTGCAGGTAGAATCAAAACCAGTTCCTGTGAGCGAGATTTCTGCTGCAGCTCCATGCGGCACCGACTCCGGTGTTAGCTTCGTCAGCACAGGGGGCGTGGTTTTAGCATCATTCAGGGGGTTCTCCCGCTTCACATCGGCAGCGAACATCACGCTAAACACCTGCCCCATTTTGTCCATCGCCTGCCGGGAAAATAGCCCCGAGATCAGGCAGATCGAGGTCATTCCCCAGAAACTGCCGATGATCTTAGCTGCATCTTCGCCTTTGATGACGCCGCCATTGAGAGTGGAGAACACCAAGAGAGCCACCACTGCACCGACAAACGGCCGCTTGAAGTAGTAGAAAGTCCAGCTCGGCTCATACTTCTGGTTTCCTACATAATCAGCTAGTGAAAGCAGCGCTTGGAGCTGGGCACCGAGAGCACCGATCACCAGCACCATGCCGAGCAAAAGCGGGGTGGCGTTGGCCGGCTGGATCGGCAAAGGGGAGATAGATATCAGCCAAATCAAAAGTGCAATTAGGGCTGCGATGACGATGATCATGTATGCAAAAAGGCCGGTTGGATTGTCAGATTTCATCATGTTTTGATTGGTTAAGTTTTTTGAATTCATAAGCAAAGAGCTTGGAAATATTCAGTGATCGTCAGTTTAAACTCTGACCTCTGTGTATTATGAAGCCAATTTTTTAGCCACATGAAAACTTTATTTCTTATGTGTATGATTGATTAAATAAATTCTTATAGACTTGGATTCTAACAGTCCGCTTGTTGAGCCAAGTCCATCTTGAATGCTGTCCTGGTGCGGCATACCCGCGCAGATTATAGCGCTGGGCTGCCTCTCAGTGGTTGGTCCGCCCATGAGGCATCACTGCGGCGACTCACCATTCCCGTGGAGGTGCTGCTATGATTTTTTTACGCCAGCAACAGCCTCACCCACGCGGCTGCATTCCACTCCACCAGCAGCGACAGCAGCAGGGCGATAAGAGCACCCGCTGCGCCGACGATGGCGATCTCGAAGATCTTTGTCATGCCTAGGGCAGTGGGGGACACTCCGAGGTCGCCGAGCGTCTCAAACTCCCGCATTCTTAGCCGGAAGGACAGCGCAAAGACCAGCGCTGCAACGGCGAGGGCAGAGGTCAAAGTTAGGGCCAGCACGCCCAGCGCCAGGGATTGGACCTGGAAGAGAGTCCCCATGAGTGTGTCGAACTCATCTTGTGGGCGAATAAGCTGGACTGGGCTGTCTGTCTTTAGATAACGTCCTGCCAGCATGGCTTCCGCCTTTGCATCACGAGGCAGCATGATGATGGCGCTCAGGGGGTGTTCTGCCGTATCTCCATGAAAGTGAAAGGTGCCGATGTTTGCGTCCGTGACTTCGCTAAACAAGCGCAGGCTGGCGTTTGCCACCGTGTTATCAGCCTCCTTTTTCAGAACGGTGTCGGTGCTGGCTTGCACGTCGTCATGCCCATGCGCTAGCCCTTGGATTAGCCATGCGGTTTTCAGGTCCACAAAGACGGCATCATCATCTGGCGTGCCATTCGCGGTTAGCACGCCTGCCACACGCATCTTTAGCGGGTAGATGCCTGCTATGTCGAAGACTTGCTCCTGGGAGGAAAACACCGCGCCCCCAGGCTTTAGGCCGCGCTTTTGTGCCACCCCTGCTCCGACCACGCAGTCGCCCAGCCGTGCCATCATGGTTCCCTGACCTATCCGCAGTCCACGAAAGCTGAAGTAGTCTAATGTCGTCCCCACGATGGGTGCCCCCTGGGCATGAAAACGCACATAGAGTGGGATCGCCCCGCCTAGCCGCGCGGCGCGTGCGGTATCTAGGTAACGCATGGTGATTGCGGGCAGAGCCTGGCGTTTGAAATAGAGCGCTGTCAGCAGCAAATCTAGGGCACTGCCCCGCGCACCGATCACCTGCGGGGTGGATGCCGCGCGGTTGCGCATGACAGACTCAGCCGTGCCCACGATCATTCGCAGCGCCAGTGGCAGTGCCAGCACTAGCCCCAGCGCACCGGCCAGCAGCAGTGTCTGTGTCCGGTGCCGTGCGACATAGCGCCAGGCTAGGCTGAGAGCGGCGGCATTCATTTCGTGAAATCCTCTACGCGGGCGTAACATTCAAATAGCGGGATCAGTGCCGTGTCATGTGTGACCATCACCAGTGCCGCTCCGGTCTCCCGTATATAGTTGAATAGCAGGTCCATCACTACGCCGCGCCGTCTAGCGTCCAGAGAAGCAGTCGGCTCATCCGCGAACAAAAAGCGCGGTCGGTGTGCCAGCGCGCGTGCCACAGCGACGCGCTGCCTTTCCCCCTGGGATAGCTGTCCAGCCAACCGCTGCCAATGCTGATTGATCTCCAGCCGCTCGGCGAGGGTGCGGGCATGGGTAGCGACTCTCGCTAGAGTGATGTCTGCTGTAGGACTGACCAGGGCGTCCTCTTGATATTCTCTGGCCTTTGCGGTCAGCTTGTCTGCGGAGCGCGCGCACCTTTTGTTGCGAAAGGCATGCGGAAGCAGAATGTTTTCTTCAACCGTCAGGTAGTCCATCAGCGCAAAATCCTGGAACACAAGCCCGACCGCCCCCAGGCGAAACTCCCTGCGCGCTGCCTCAGATAAGGATGCCAGCTCAGTGCCGCCCAGACACACCCGGCCCGAATCTGCCTGGAGCAGGCCGGTCATCAGGCGCAGCAGTGTTGTCTTTCCTGCGCCGCTGGGACCGAGCAGGGCGAACTTTTCCCCCGCTGCAATCTCCAGTGACCCCACGCTCATGCCGAAGCCGCCGCCCGGATAGGTGAAACGCAAATCGGTGATAGAAATACCGGGCATGAAGAGAGGAATGCAGAACGGTTGTCGGCAATGCTTACGAGTCTAAGTGCCCGTTTCTCAATGCATCGTCAAAGCCTAACAAAAAGTCTTTAATGTGGATGTGCATTGCGCATTCATGGCAGACGCTAGCAGGCAGCGCCAACAATGAATCCCTGCCGAGGTCAAGATGGAGGCCCTTTCATGCATTATGAACTAAACTCGGGTCTTGTGGTCGTGCGTTATGCACTTAATCTCATATACGACTCGCTTTTCTGATTTGTCGCGATTTGTTTTGTTGACCAAGAAAAGCTACTAATGCAGACTGCATTAATAGGTTCGTTGCAGTCGCAACACCGAAAGTGAAAAGGGTACCATTAATCGTTAAAAAACTAAATAATCATGAAATCCAATGTTTTGAGATCGCGGCGTTGCCTGGTTTCGGCCCTAATGCTGCTGGCGACGTCGAGTTTCCTCTATGCCGCTCCGGAAATCGAAATCCGCAACGGACCTTCTGTACTTGATCCACTGCTAGTGGACGCTCAGGTGGGCGCGGTTGATTTTGGAACGCAACTAGTTGGTGGCAGAACTGTGCGTACTTTCACCATCGTAAACATTGGAGCTGATCCGCTGACCGGACTGGCTGTGACGGTGGATGGCACCAACCCAGCAGATTTTCCTTTCACTGCCCCGCTCTCAGTTTCTCTGGCCAGCGGTGCTTCGACGACCTTCACGATCGCCTTTGCCCCTAGTGCCACCGCAGGTCGCACAGCGGCTGTGCATGTTGCTAGCAATGACGGTGACGAAAATCCGTTCGATTTCCCCGTTTCTGGCACGGGTTCGACCAGTCTGAACGCCACCTTTAATGCTGCAACGGATGTAGCGCTGAGCAGCAACGGGCTGATCGCTACTGGCAACACGGTGACTCCTTCGCTGGGATTTGTGCCAAGTCCAGGCACCTCACTGACGGTTGTGGATATTGTCGGTGCGTCTGGATTCATTTCCGGCACCTTTGATAACCTCGCGAACGGCCAGGAGGTGACCCTCAGCTTCGGTGGCATTGATTATAAGTTCATCGCTTGGTACTATGGTGGCAGCGATGGGCGCGACCTGGTTCTAGTATGGAAAGATTTCTTCATCAGCGCCTGGGGCTACAACATTAATGGTGCCCTCGGTGACGAGACTATTCTCAACCGCGCATTCCCAGTCCGTACGGAGATGTGTGAAGTTATGCGCGGAACGACGGTTGTGTCCCTTTCCGCAGGTTATGCTTTCTCTGCCGCTTCCACCACACAAGGCAAAGTGTACACTTGGGGTCAGAACTCCACCGGCCAGCTTGGCGATGGCACACTGACTGCGCGCACAGAGCCTGTGGAAGTGAACACGGGCGCAATGAGCGCGCTGAACGGCAAGACCGTGGTGGCTGTGGCTTGCGGTGCATTCTTCACCCTGGCATTGACCACCGAAGGTCGGGTTTATTCTTGGGGTGTTAACGACTACGGGCAGCTCGGTGACGGCACCACTGTTAACAAATCTCTGCCAGTGGCAGTAGATGTGAGTGGGCTTAGCGCATTGAATGGCAAGACGGTCATCGCTATCGCGGCAGGATACTTTCATTCCTTAGCGCTGACTTCCGAGGGCAAAATTTACTCCTGGGGCCGCAATGAACAGCGTCAATTGGGGGATGGCACCACCACCCTACGCACGCGTCCTGTGGAAGTGAACACAGGTGTGACCAGCGCCCTCAACGGCCAGATCGTGAGCCAAATCTCCGCAGGACTACTCCACAACCTTGCCCTGACCAACACCGGTCTTATTGCCTCGTGGGGAAACAACGGCCAGGGTAGGCTCGGTGATGGTACCAACATCAACCGCAGCATTCCTGTGCTGGTGAACACTGCCGGCAGCGCATTGCTGGGCAAGACCGTCAAGAGCGTTTCCGCAGGTGGTTCCCACAGTACCGCTCTTTCCACTGATGGCCTCGTCTATGCCTGGGGTGACAATGGTCGCGGTCAGATTGGTGACGGCACTACGGTACAACGTCTCTTGGCTGTCGCGGTGGATGTTAGTGGTGCCAGCGCGTTGATGGGCAAGACTGTGGCCTCCATCTCCGCATCCTACCTTCACACAGTCGCATTCGACAGCGTGGGCGTGGTCTATGGCTGGGGCTACGGGCAGTATGGTCGTATCGGCGATGGCTTCCAGGTCCAGCGCGAGTTCCCAGTGGCGGCGAATGTCACCACCCAGTCTGCTCTGACCGGTGTCAAGGCCACGAAGATGCTCGCCTCGAAGTGCAATAGCGAACACAGCCTCATCCTCGTCGGCACTCCTCCAGCAGAAATTGAACTCCACGATGGTGCTACGACCGCCAGCCCACAGCTCACCGACGGACAGGTGGCTCCAGTGGATTACGGTGTGGTTCTCGTGGGCCAAAGCCTTACTAAGACCTTCACTATTTCCAGTGTTGGTCTCGGCGACTTGGTTTGCCTGAACGTCACGGTTGATGGTCCCCACGCTGCTGATTTCACCATCGTTCAGCCAACTTCTGAAATCCTCCTCTCTGGCCAGACCATTACTTACACGGTCAAATTCACCCCCACCCTAGCCGGGCTCGGGCCGCGTAACGCCGTGATGCATGTGGATAACAATGATGAAAATGAAAGCCCCTTCGATGTGCCCCTCACTGCCTTCTCCGGCACCCGTGAAATCGCCGTGTTTCGTGGTCCTGATACGGGTGGAGTCGAAATTTTTGATGGTCAGGCCAATCCGGTGCGTGTGGCGGTCACACTGCCAGGCGTAGCAAAAGCCCGTGATTACACCATCAGCAATACTGGCAACCTGCCACTGACCATCAGCAGCATCAACGTCTCTGGCGCAGGCTTCAGCATCATGAACGCCCCCCCTGTCGCCCCCCTGGCCGCAGGTGCCACCGCTACCTTCCAGATCCGATTCCAGGCCAATCCGCTGGGTACCTACTCCGGCTCCATTGCCATTAACAACAATGACGTGGATGAGCAGCCCTTCAACTTCCCCATTAATGGCATCGTCTCCCTGACACCCTATTTGGAAAACCGTGCTTTCACTGATCTCAATGGCACCGGAGATGCCGTCCCTGGTCAGCCTGCTGGCACTACCTATGGACAAATCAGCTACAGCCCTTCCTACGGCGGTGCGGCTGGCATTGTCCGTGAGGCGGGTGGTACACTCCGCCACGCCCTCTTTGGTGGACTGAATTTCGGTCTCGTCGCTTCCAGTGCCACTCCGGTGCCGACGATGCCTCCAGGCAGTATTTTCCGCACCTTCCGCGAGAGCGTCTCCAACAATCGCGGTCATGTCGCCTTCATCGCCGACATAAACGGCCCTGGCATTAACGACTCTAACCGTGTCGGTGTTTTCACCAACGCGCCTGATGGTGTCCTGAAAATGCTGGCTCGTGTCAGCACCCCAGACCTCACCGGCAGCACCTACAATTTTCTCGGTCCTGTGTCCATTGCAGGTTCGGGTGTCGTCTTCCAGTCCATCTCGACGGCTGGCAGGACGTCCCTTTATGGTTGGAACAATACCCTCGGTCTGACCCTCCTGTTCAGCACTGGCGACACAGTAAACGTCAATGGCACGAACAAGGTCGTTAGTTCCTTCGTACTCATGGCCACCAACGGCACCACCTCTGGCCAGGGCCGCGAGCACGTCGTCAATACTGCAAACGAGGAGCTTTTCACCCTTGTCGCCATCTTCACTGACAACACGCAGGGCATCATCAAGGCTAAGTTCAACGGTGCTACTTACACCGGTTTTGGTGCCACTTACGTCGCCCCTGGTCAGTTGGTGGACTTTGCTGCCGGTGCATCCCCGGCTTTCCCAATGGCCCAGTTCGGCAATTTCTTCCGCTTCCCTGCCTGGGACCAGAATGGCCAATATTACGGCTTCGTCTCTTCCCTCGCCCAAGGCACGGGTGACGTGCCTGTGAACAGCACCAACGACTCCGCGCTTTTTGCCGACCTTGATCCCGATCAGCTCGTCATGCAGGTGCGTGAAAACCAGTCCGCTCCTGGCGGCGGTGTCTTCCATCAGTTCGCCGAAGTGGTGATGGGTGCTGGTAACACAGTTAGCGGTGACTTCGAGTTCGCCTTCCTCGCCGATGTCCGCGGCACCGGTATCAATAGCACCAATGACAGTGGCCTCTGGGCTAAGACGAACACCTCCGGCCTCGTCCTGCTGGCCAGAGAGGGCGGCACGCCTCCTGGGGTTCCTTCCACCGCCCAGTATCAGAGCTTCACTGAGTTGGCGCTTCCCGGCAAGGGGCAGCCAGTCTTTACCGCCACCATGCGCCTCGGCCTGGGTGGTGTCACCGGCTCCAATGACTTCGGTCTCTGGATGACTCGTAGCGATGCCGTAGTAGCAATCGCCATCCGCGAGGGATCTGTCATCTTTGCAGGTGGTGCCAACCGCACCGTCAGCAAGATACAGGCTCTCGGCAAGGACAACGGCCTCTCCAACGCACGCGGCTTTGACCGTGATGGCATCCTCCTCTTCTGGGTCGAATTCGTGGACGGCACTGGCGCACTCATTGAGGCCGAGGCTCCCTGATCCGTTGCACTTGCACTCCATTTACACTGCCCACCCATGCTAAAAACCTGCCATCACCGTAAGCGCGCTAAATTCGGCCCCCAGTGGGTAACCGTTGCGACCGCCCTTGCGCTCATGGTGGCAGGCTGTGGCAAAAAGCCAGGCAGTGTCGTTGAACAATCATCCGGTGCCGATTCCGCCCACCAAGCGCAATCGGCACTACCTCCTCCAGTTGGCCAGGAGTCACTGGCACCTGCCGCCGCTGCGCCCGTGGCCGCAGAGATCGCGAACAAAGTCCCTGCTGCACCCGCACAAACTGAGAGTACCACCCCCATCACTCCGGCAAACCCGCGCAGCGAACATCGAGAGACCGTCCCTGAAGAAAATCTCCGCGCCGCCAAGAAGGCAGGAGAGGAAATGGAAAAAGAAGTCATGCGCCTGGCCGCAGAGGGCGTGGATGAACCTACCCCCTCTACGCCGGCACCACCTGCTGCACCCGTCGGTCGTTGATCTTAAAGCAGGCTGCTGTCATCCAGCCGTTCCAACTTGCCTATCTTCTTCTTCACCGTCTCCAGGTGAATTGTCATCTCATGCAGGGATTTCAGGCACTCGCGCATCGTTTCCGCTTCCTGTAGATGTGGCAGCGCAGGGTGAATCTTCATCATTTGAAGGGCTATCGTCTTCGCCGCATCGCGGATCTGCTGGATGGCTTCGGGTCGGGTCATGCCGGAGAGAAAACCACGGTTGCCGTGAATATCACGGATTAAATCGCACCAGTGACAACGGATTCCCCGTCTGTGTGAACTGCCTAGATTTCTAGCACAGTGCCTCATTCGCCGTGAACGCACGATACGCAGGCCGTGGGCTTGCCTTTGCGAAATTTATGCCTAGCCGTGCCACATGGAACCACTGCCCACCCTCAGCGAAATCGAGAGCGCCAAGGCGCTCATTCGCCAGCACATCCACGAAACCCCGACGTATCGCTGGCCGCTGCTCGAAGCGGGCCTCGGCTGCGAGCTGTGGCTGAAGCATGAGAACCACACGCCCGTCGGTGCCTTCAAGATTCGCGGCGGACTCGTTTATATGGATGAGCTGAAACGTCAGCAGCCCGATGTGCGCGGTGTTATCGCGGCGACGACGGGGAATCACGGGCAGTCCATCGCCTTTGCGGCCAAGTTGAACGGTCTGCGTGCTGTGATCGTGGTACCGTATGGTAACAACATAGAGAAAAACACCGCGATGCGTTCTCTCGGAGCCGAACTCGTCGAGCATGGCGAGCAGTTTCAAGACGCTCTCGAATTTTCACGTGAGTTAGCCGCCAAGGAGGGACTTCATGCCGTACCGTCGTTTCATCCCTGGCTCGTGCGTGGTGTGGCTACGTATGGACTCGAGATGTTCCGCGCCGTAGCCGATCTCGACGCGGTCTTTGTGCCCATCGGTCTCGGCTCAGGTTTTTGTGGCGTGACAGCGGCGCGCGAGGTGTTGGGTTTGAAAACAAAGATCATCGGCGTCGTCTCCGAGCACGCGCCTGCTTATGCACTGTCCTTTCAGAAGCGGCACTTCGTCGAGCAATCGAGCACGACGCACGTAGCGGAAGGTGTAGCGTGCAAAACGCCGAACCAAGATGCCCTCCAACACATCATACAGCATGCGCATGAGGTTGTCACCGTGAGCGACGACGAAGCCATGATCGCCATGCGTGAGATCATCCAGACCACGCACAACATCGCCGAAGGCGCGGGTGCGTTAGCCTATGCGGCACTCAAGAAACATAGCCACGAGTGGCAGGGTAAACGCGTGGCTTCTGTGCTTACTGGCGGCAATGCGAGCATGACGATGATCGCACGGGCTTTGGCAGGCACTGTGCCTGCTTACACGCGTTGACGAGCCGCAGGTGCGATGGTGAATTTGCTAGGCTGTTTTTTTCCCAGCGCGCCTGGATTGTGGCTGGGCTATCGTTTGCCAGGCCAAGCATCGTGTCGCCTGACCGATGACGAGCGCAAGGAGGGCCTTTGTCAATCCCTTAAACCCGAACGCCGCGATTGAAGGAGGTCGTTTTGCGCGGCAGAGTCGGTGTAATGGGTGTTTGTGAACTCAACACCTAATCCGCCCACTGTGGACTATCCCCCGAGAGTTGACCCAAGTGTTATTAGAGTCTGAAGTGCGCGAAGCGCACCATCAGACAGCATGAAACGCAAGAGACACAGCGCAGAGGAAATCATCAGAAGCTGCGCACGGCGGCAGGGATCATCGCCGGAGGCAAGACCACAGAGGAGGCCGCACACCAGATCGGCGTGAGCGTGCCGACCTACCACCGGTGGAAAGAGCAGTATGGCGACGCTGACCGTAACACGGTCAAGAGCCTAAAAAAACTGGAGCTGGAGAACGGCAGGCTCAAGAACTGGTGGTCGAGCAGGCGCTGGACAAAGCGATGCACAAGGAGCTGGTGGAGGGAGCCGAGCGCAGCGAGACAGACAGCATGAAATGCTGCCCGCAGGGTGAGGCGAAACCGAGTCAACGTGGTGAGCCCGGCGCGCAAACGCGAAGCCGTCACGCACCTGGAGCGCAAGCTCCAGGTGTCGCAGCGCCGGGTCTGCAAAGTCATCAATCAACCGCGCTCCACCCAACGCTACGCCAGCATACGTCCAGCCAAGGATGCGAAGCTGGCAGCGAAGTTGCGTCGCTATGTGCTGGCGCACCCACAACGAGGTTACCGCATGGCTGCGGCGCAACTGCGCAGGCAAGGCATGCAGGTCAACGACTAGCGCTGGCATGCCTCTGGCGGCAAGAAGCGTTGCGCGTGCCGCACAAGCAGAACAAGCGGCGCAGGGCAGCGAGTATCGTCGCGCCGACAATGCGCAACGCCATCCCCGCAACCAAACCCAACACCCAAACCAAGCCGCCAGCCACTGCCAGACTCTCATAGAAACCGGCTCAAACTCCGGCGGCAGAGATGCAGCGCCCGTCGGCTCAAATACAGGCAAGCACGCCGCGTGCGAGGCTCCCAGCAGGGGAAAACTGCCGCCTGCTGTCCCATAACTTCGTTGCAAGCCCACCAGATCAAGCCGTTCCCACATCGCCGCGCGCACCACGGCGAAGAGTCGCGTAAAGCGGTGCCCCCATTGGCCGATGTGCGCCGCATAGCGCAGCAGCAGCGCGGTCCACACTTGCCAGCGGATGGCGTTGGCGCTGTGACCCAGGAAGTCGCCGAGCTTGAGCGTCTGCTTCATCTGTTTGAGCCGAGCGGAGCGAGAAAGCCGGCCGCAGGCTGCCCCGAAGGGTTGAGCGCCGGAGGTGGCGCGAAAGCGATCGCACATGCTGCCTGCGCTCCAGGCGGTGTTGTTGCTGATGCAGAGCATCAGGCGCAGCTCGCCATCGCCCCATGCCTCGACCCGGCGCAGCGTCCAACCTTTGAGGTGCTTGAACTTGTAGCCCTTGTTCACCGGCAGCTTGCGCAAGGCGCGGTAGCGGAAGTTGTCCTTCGCGCGGGTCACCCACTGCACGCCGCGCAGGTCGAGGTAATGCAGGTGCTCGCCAAGGCCGAGGCGCAGATGCATCTTCGCTGCGGCCTTGCGCCGAAGGTGCTTCGCCCAGTTCAGTCACAACGCGCGGATCATGGCAAGATGCCAATCAGGCCACCCGCAGCACCTCATGCGTGTGGATCGCGGGGTTGACGATATCGCGGACGAACTGGCTGGGGGCTGCGTCTACGCCGAAGACATAGATGCGGCGGCGCAGGGTGAGGCGCTGGATTTGGAAGCCGGGAGCCTCCAGCGTGCGCCAGTAGCTGAGGATGGTCTCTTTCTCCAGGTCGAGGGCACCGCCTTTCATGCCGTATTCCAGAACGAAGGCCGCCTTGTCAAAGGCACTGCTGCTGCCGTCACGCAGGGTCTGGGTGATGGGATCCAGCAGCACTTGGCGGACAAAGGCTTCGAGCGCGGCGGCATCGCCTTCATACTCGACTTTGTAGAGCGTCGTTTCCCGGTAGGTCAGTTTCGCCGTCAGCGGGGCGTAGAGAAGCTTCTGGCAGTCGCCTTCGTGGTCGAACTTGCCGAGGATTTCAAAGAATTGGGTCATCTATTGGCTTTGCGTAGCGAGAAAGGCGGAGCGCGCAACGTGGGAATCGGAGCACAAAAAAAACACCCGGTCCTGAGACCGGGTGCTTTCTGGATTTTGACGCGGATGCTTTGCCAGAGATCAGGCGAAGATGTCAACGACCGGGACGCCCTTGTCACCAACTGTGAAGGGACGGTTGGAGGGCGACATGACGACTTCGTCCACAGGCAGGCCCATGGCGTGACCGATGGTGGCCAGGAAATCCTGCGGGCTGGTCTGCTTGTCGGCGGGGCGGCGACCTTCCTTGTCGGTGGCACCGTAGGTGTAGCCTTTCTTCACGCCGCCGCCTGCGAAGACGGTGGAGTAGGCCAGCGGGTAGTGATCGCGCCCATCGTTTTCATTGATGTCTGGTGTGCGTCCGAATTCGGAACCAAGACAGACGAGAGTGGAATCCAGCAGGCCTTTCGCCTCAAGATCAAGGAGGAGTGCGCTGAAACCAGTGTCGAGCGTGTTACCATTGTTGGTCATCGCTGTGTCAATGGTGTTGTGCATGTCCCAACCGCCCATCTGGACTTCGACGAAGCGGACGCCGCTTTCGACAAGACGGCGAGCGAGCAGACAGCCCTGGCCGAAGTTGTTGCGGCCATATTTTTCACGGGTCTCGGCGGACTCCTGAGTGAGATCGAATGCTTTGAGGTCTTCGCTCTTCATCAGTTTGAGGGTCTCGTCGTAGAACTCGGTGTAGGCCTTAACATCCTCACTCTGGAATTTCTTCCGGAAGCTGGTGTCGAACTCATTCATCAGACCGATGCGCTTCGAGAACATAGACTCGTCCGTAGTGGGGCGGATGTTCTGGAGGCCGCTTTCTGGGCTGGAGATCGGGATTGGCGACATGGCAGGGGGGAAGAAGCCTGCACCAGGATAGGCGCTGCCGCTGTTCACCACCACGCTGTCCGGCAGGGTGACATCTTTGATGCGGCCCAGGAAGTGCGAGGCCCAGACGCCCATCGCTGGATGGACGATGGTACCGCGTGGCTCGTAGCCGGTCTTCATGACGTAAGTTCCGGCTTCATGCACGCCAGTCTTTGAAGACATGGAGCGGATGATGGAGAGCTTGTTGGCGTTTTCTGCCAACTTGGGCAGATAACTGCCAAGGAAGTCAATGCCCTCAGCCCTAGTCTTGATGGGGTCACCGAAACCTTTAGTGGCACCCGTCTTGGGATCGAAGGTGTCGAGGTGGGTCATGCCGCCACCCATCCACAGGTAGATGACGTGTTTGGCTTTGCCAAACCCAGGAGTGCCTGGACCGGACATGGATTTCTCGGCAGCGGCCATCTTGGCGGCCATGCCGGGGAGGAGGCTGACGCCGAGCACTGACTTGGCAGTGCGGAGCATAAAGTCACGACGGCTAGCGTCGCTCATACGGAGGAGTTCGGTTTTCATGGATATGTGGATGTGTTGGTTTGAGGTGAATTGACTGGAAGATGACTTATTGGATGAACATGAATTCGCGGGTGTTGATGAGCGCCCAGATCATGCTGGAGTAGCCGTCATCACCAGAGGCCAAGGTGCGCTTGGCAATGTCTTTTTCTGCCAGGGTAGGACGGCGGTTCATGATGGTCATGAACATGCGCTCGACCTTGTCAGAGGGGTTGGTGGCTTTTTCCATCGTGCGGAAGACGAGAGAGTCAGGATTGGTAAGCATTTTCTGCGCTTTGCCGTTCATCATCATGAGCACTTGGGGGACGTTGCCAATTTTGGTGCTGCCATCAATGAGGTTGCGTGGGGACTGACCGAAATCGGTGAGGAAGTGTCCACCAGGGGCTGGCTGGGCGATTTCAGCGGCACGCATGAGGCGCATGCCTTCGTAGCTGAGGACTTTGGCGGGACCTTCAGCAGCCGTCTTGTCGCCACCCTTGGCTCCACCTTCCATCATCATGTCACCACCGGCCATTTCTAGTCCGCCGCCCATGAGTGCGTTTTCCTTCTCTTGGATGCGGCGATAGGCGTCGTATTTGATGAGCACAGTCTGTGCGTCCACGGTTTCGAGGTTCAGGTCAATGGACTTGGCATAAAGATCCTGGAGGGGCGCTTTGTAGCTGTCCGGCTGACCCAAGACGAGGGTCATGTAGGAATCCCAAGCCTGCTCAGCGGTCATGCGCCGCAGCATCGGTCCCTGGAAATAATAAACCTCGCCCATGGCGACATTTTCCGTCGTGGCTTCGGACTGGTAGGCGCGGGTGTTGTAAATGATGCGCTGGAATTGCTTGAGGTCGAACTTCACGCGCTTCATCTCCTCTGCCAGATGCTTGAGCAATTCTGGGTTTGCGGACTGGTCTGGATCATCAATGTTGGTGACCGGCTCGGCGATGCCAGAACCGAAAGCACGCTTCCACAGGCGGTTGGCAATGGTCATGGCAAAGCGAGGGTTCTGCGGATGCGTCATCCAGCTTGCAAAGGAGACGCGGAGCTTTTCCTCGTCCTTCTTGCTCTGCTTGTAGGCAGGATTGCTCTTGTCCTGAGCCGACCAGGTAACGAATTTGGGCGCGACAGGATCGCCGGGCTTGCCATCCTTGTACTTGTAGTCATGTGGCAGTTTGGTGCCGTTCATGTCGCGGTCCTTGATCGCCACACGGTTGGCTCCGATGTAGTTCTGGATGCCATTGCGCAGGCGGCGGATGTCCTGGCCGGACTTCTCGATCATTTTTTCGATCTCGGGCATCAGGCGCATCATTGGATCGCCCTTGGCGAGGTCTTTGCCGTTCAGGCGGGTGGCAGTGGCACCGAAGAAGGCCGCCATCTCATAAAACTGCATCTGGGTCCAGTCGGCGAAGGGGTGGTCATGACACTGTGCGCAGGCGACATCCGTTCCGAGGAAGACGGTGAGGGTGTTGGCGAGGTTGTCGAGAGGCATCCCAGCGTCGCGCAGGAGGTAGCCAGCTGCTCCGTTGTAGGTGCCGTCCTCTTTCTTGTCCCACATTTTGCCGGTGGCGGTGATCATGTCGAAGACCATCTCATTCCAGGGGCGGTTGCGGGCGATCTGTTCCTTGATCCAGTTGAT
>Ga0247833_1003140_pt1 | contig 22449 bp, 18 predicted proteins | sample LaCruzMarch2015__7_FD_187117 | JGI IMG/M metagenome (GOLD analysis project Ga0247833, IMG submission 187117) | Freshwater microbial communities from meromictic Lake La Cruz, Castile-La Mancha, Spain - LaCruzMarch2015_8m | ecosystem: Environmental > Aquatic > Freshwater > Lake | place: Spain... | reverse complement strand
CGTGGCTGAATTAGTGGAGCAGGCTTGCTGCCGGCTCACGGCCCCTGGGATCGGTTCAGCCGGCGGCAGTGGTTTTGATTTGCATCGCCTTTTATTTCAGGGTTTATTTCTCGCTCCCCAAATGGTGTCGGAAGCTTTGATCAATGCTGATCTAATCGCCCAGGTATTCAGCAATCAAGCTTTAGAGGTGCAACCCCTAGCGGGGGCAGCCCGCAGCGATGTGATTCAAGCGGTGAAATTTGGCGATCCCAGGGCGTTGCAGGTGGTTTGCAATGCCTTCCAAAGCTGTTCTCCCGTTGAGAGTTACCTAAAGCCTGTGCCCGCGCCCATGCCTGGATACGCAAGCGAATTGCTGATGGCAGGCGGCAGTTTTATCGATGGCAGCACCAGTGAATTTTCCGCCGATGCCCCCCTGCGGGAACCCTATGTGTTGTTTAGCCAAGGGGGCACCCATCGCAGCCATGGGGCCCTAGCCCTTGCCGCTGCCCTCACAAGCTGGTGGGCCCTTGCTCCAAACTGAGGGAGCTTTCCAGCCCATGGCGATGGCCCTCTCCTTTCCCGCTGATCTGCGTTATGCAGATAGCCATGAATATGTAGCTCCAAATGCAGCCCCCATGCGGGTGGGCATCAGTGCTTTTGCGGTGCAGCAACTGGGCGACATCGTTTTTGTTGAACTGCCAAGCCCTGGCACTGCTTTAGAGCAGGGCAAAAGCTTTGGCACCGTTGAATCCGTTAAGGCGGTGGAGGAGATGTATGCCCCCATTGCAGGGCGGGTGCTGGCCTGCAACCAGGCGGTGATCGATCAGCCTGAGTTGCTCCAAAGCGATCCCTATGGGGCCGGCTGGTTGCTGGAGCTGGAAGCCACAGATGCGGCACAGCTTGCTGCCCTCATGGACGCTGATGCCTATGGCGCCAAGGTGGAGGGCAGTAGCAAGTGAATCAAACCGATGGTTTTGTGCAGCGCCACCTCGGCCCTTCCTCTTTTGATCAAGCATTAATGCTGGAGCGGCTTGGCTGCCAAAACCTGGAGGAGTTGCTGCAGCAATGCGTTCCTGCGGCGATCCTGCTGAGCCCCGAGGAGGCCCTTGGCGGTTTACCCGAGGGTTGCCCTGAAGGTGAGGCCCTGGCCGATCTGCAAAAACTGGCCAGTGATAACAAGTTGCTGCGCAGTTTGATTGGCCTTGGTTACTACAGCTGCCCCACCCCGGCTCTGTTGCAGCGCCATGTGTTTGAAAATCCGGCCTGGTATACGGCCTACACCCCATATCAAGCGGAAATTGCCCAGGGGCGCCTCGAGGCCCTACTCAATTTCCAAACCTTGATCAGTGAGCTCACCGGCTTACCGATCGCCAATGCCTCCCTATTGGATGAGGCCACCGCAGCTGCGGAAGCGATGGCCCTAGCTCGGGGAGTGAGCAACCGGCCGGAGTCAAAGCGTTTCCATGTGCAGGCGGATCTGTTTCCCCAAACCCTGGCGGTGCTGCAAACCCGCGCTGAACCCCTAGCCATTGAGTTGGTGCTGGAGGATCCGGCCGAGATGGAATTCAGCAGCGATAGCTTTGGTTTGTTACTGCAGCTGCCAGGGGCCAGTGGTGCTTGCCCCAACCCTGGGGCGGTAATCGCTCGGGCAAAAGCAGCTGGGGCCCTGGTTATTGCCGTGGTGGATCCCCTGGCCCAGGTGTTGATGGAACCAGTGGCCAATTTAGGGGTAGATATAGCCGTTGGTAGCGCCCAAAGGTTTGGCGTACCACTGGGCTTTGGTGGACCCCACGCCGCTTTTTTTGCCTGCAGCGAAACCTACAAAAGACAAATCCCCGGCCGTTTGGTTGGGGTATCCAAAGACAAAGAAGGCAATCCAGCCCTGCGGCTTGCTTTGCAAACCAGGGAGCAGCACATCCGCCGCGATAAAGCCACCAGCAATATCTGCACCGCCCAGGTGCTGCTGGCGGTGTTAGCTGGCTTCTATGCAGTGCACCACGGCCCCGCTGGTTTGCGGGCCCAAGCCCAACAGGTGCAGCGTTTAACGGCAGCTTTGGCCAAGGGTTTAAGCCAGCTGGGTTTTGAGTTGGTAGCCGAGCCCAGTTTCGATACCTTGCGGCTGGTTGTGGCGGATCCCGCCAGCTGGATTGCCAGGGCTGAAGCGGCGGGTTTCAACTTTTTAGAGCTGGCTAATGGGCTGGGCATCAGCCTTGATGCCTGCAGCGATGAAAAGGAGCTGGAGCAGCTCTTGAACCTATTTGCCGCTGGCTTAGGGCTAGCTGCACCGCCCCTAGCAAGCTTGTTTGAGGCTTGTCCCCCTGGGGTGGGGGGGATTGGGCCGCGGCTGAAACCATGGCTGCAGCAGGAGGTATTCCAGTGCTATCGCAGTGAAACCGAATTGCTGCGCTACATCCAAAGGTTGGTGGCAAAGGATTTTTCCCTGGTGCACGGGATGATCCCTTTGGGCAGCTGCACCATGAAGCTGAATGGGGCGGCGGAACTGTTGCCGGTTAGTTGGCCTGCCTTCAGTGCCATGCATCCCTTTGCGCCTGCAGATCAATACAGGGGCTACAGCCGTTTAATTGCTGATTTGGAACAGTGGTTAGCGCTGCTCACGGGCTTTGCCGCGGTGTCGCTGCAGCCCAATGCTGGCTCCCAGGGGGAATATGCCGGCCTGCTTGTGATTCGCGCTTGGCACCGCAGTAGGGGGGAGAGCCATCGCAGGGTGTGCCTGATTCCCACCAGCGCCCATGGCACCAACCCAGCCAGTGCGGTGATGGCAGGTATGCAGGTGGTGGCAGTGCAATGCGATAGCAATGGCAATATCGATCGCCAAGATTTGGCCGCCAAGGCAGCTGAACACAGCAACCAACTGGCGGCATTAATGGTTACCTATCCCTCCACCCATGGGGTATTTGAGGAGGGCATCACTGAAATCTGCAGCCTGATACACGGCCATGGGGGCCAGGTTTATCTCGATGGGGCCAACTTGAATGCCCAGGTGGGAGTGTGCAAGCCGGGGGGGTTTGGCGCTGATGTGTGCCATCTAAACCTGCACAAAACCTTCTGCATCCCCCATGGCGGTGGTGGGCCAGGGGTGGGGCCGATTGCGGTGGCAGCCCACTTGGCCCCCTACCTGCCGGGACACCCCCTGGTGAGCTGCGGCGGCAGCCAGGCCATTGGTGCCGTAGCGGCGGCCCCTTGGGGTAGCGCCAGCATCCTGCCGATCAGTTGGATGTATATCCGGATGATGGGAGGTGCAGGCCTGCGCCAGGCCACTGCAGTGGCGCTGCTGGCTGCCAATGATTTAGCTGAAAGGCTTGATCCCCATTACCCAGTGCTATATCGCGGTGCCAATGGCCGGGTGGCCCATGAATGCATCCTCGATTTACGGCCTTTAAAAAACAGTGCTGGTTTGGAGGTGGATGATTTGGCCAAACGGCTGATGGATTACGGCTTCCATGCCCCCACGGTGAGTTGGCCAGTGGCGGGCACTGTGATGGTGGAGCCCACAGAAAGTGAATCCCTTAAGGAACTGGATCGTTTTGTGGAGGCGATGGTGGCGATTAGGGCTGAGGTGGCAGCCATTGAAACGGGCCAATCAGATCCCCAGAACAACCCACTCAAAAGGGCGCCCCACACCCAAGCAGCCCTCACCGCAGACCAATGGGATCGGCCCTATAGCCGCCAACAAGCTGCTTTTCCCGTGGCTGGCTTGAAAACAAACAAGTTGTGGCCAGCTGTGGCCCGCATCGACAACGCCTACGGAGATCGCAACCTTGTGTGTAGCTGCCCATCGGTGCAGGAGCTGGAATCTGGCTAAAACTCTGCTGTAACTGGGATTTGGGCAAAAGTTTAGAACCGATTAAATCCAGCCAATTAAAATTTAAGATTTTCTACTTGATTTGTGGCTTGCCTTTGGTGCATTATCTGGTCCAACTGCGGTGGAAACCCCGCGGTTTTTCGCTCAACGCTGCTTGATGGGGATCATGGCCAGCAAATTTAGCGACACCACAAACAGGGAAGCTTTAAACACAGAAGCTCTCCTGCCAAAGATCTTGGCCAATGGCGAAACCATAAATGTGGAAGGCACCAATGTGGTGAGGGTTCCATTTGGAGTGCGCAAGGCCAAGCGCCGGCGGCCCGAACGCCCTGAACATTGGGCAACCTTGGTTTTACCTATCCATAGCTGGGATCCAACGCCACCGCCCCAAGCCGCTTAAGCGCAATATTTTTGTTGTTTCCCCGCCATTGCCTCTAGGCGCAATTGGCTGGGGCTAATGCCCCGTGAATCGGTTTGTTTAGGTAGTAGATCGAGCCGCGGCCGCCGATCCCTTCCCAACCGCGCTAGGCGCCAATCCACCAGTGCTTTCACATCAGAAATTGAACAGGCAGGTGCCCGAAAAGGCAACACATGCATTGGGCTGCGTTCAGGCCGCACCAGCCAACTCAAATCTGGTTGGGGTATTAATACAAAACCCCTGTATCTAACCGCTGGTTCTAGGGTTTTGCTGATCGGTTCGCCTGCTTGCACAACTAGAAATCCCTTTCTCAATGCCATTTGAACCCAACTTTCAGCTGTTGGCACGCTTTTTTGCTAAAGCCAGATAATTAAGCGGTTAGTAGTTGGCGCCACTGCGGCGGTGGTGCAGAGCTGTTAGTGCTGTTTCATCAAATAAGCCCCCCGCCGTTACTTGGGCATAGAGCACCCAGTGGTCGCCGCAATCCATCCTTTGTTGCACCGTGGCTTCTAGCCAAGCCAAGGCCTCCGGCAGCAGTGGCTGGCCGGCAGGGCTACTGCGCAATTCAAGCCCAGCAAAACGATCACTGCCGGGGCTGAAGGGTTGGAGAAATTGCTTCATCGTTGCCAATTCACGGCCTTCTGCCAGCACGTTTAAGGCAAAGCGATCGCCAATGTGTAGTAATGCCTCCACGGCGCGATCTCGGGCTACCGCCACACTGAAACCAGGCGGTTGAAAACTTGCCTGGCTCACCCAGCTGGCCACCATGGCGCCACTGAGGCTTTGCTCCCCTTCCCCTTTTTGGGCTGTGAGCACGCATAGGGAGCCGATCACCCGGCCTAGGGCTAAAACAGCTGGGTCGCTGCGGCTTTCACTGAGGCCACCAGAATTGCGTTTTTGTTGGCGTTTTTGTTGTTGTTGCAGTAGCCGCGCTAGGGCCATACCGGTTTCCTCGCAGCGTTTAAGCGTTGGTGGATCAGGGCTGAATTTCACCCGAATCGTTTCAAAAGCCTGTTGGAAGCCCGCATCAGTGAGCTTGCTTTCCAATAAATCCAAGGCTTCTCCACTCCAGCCAAAACTGCCAAATACCCCCACAGGTTTGCTGCGATCACCCTCAGCCAGCAAGGTGCCAAGGGCCGACACGATTGGTGTTGGCGCATGGCCCCCCAAGGTTGGCGATCCAATTAGAACGGCATCGCAATTTTTAATTCCAGCCAGCAGTTGGGGGGCTTCGCTGAATTCACAATTGAGGCTGTTAACCCGCACACCTGTTTTTGCTATGCCTTGGGCGATGGCATCGGCAATCGCTGCGGTGTTGCCGTAGGCGCTGGCATACAACAGCGTTACAACAAGGCTGGCTTTGCGTTGGGCTTCCCCCCAGCGGCGGTAATCGGCAAGCAGGCTGCGCCAGCTATCAACAATGGCTGGACCATGGCCCGGGGCGATGCTGCGGATTGCTAATTCCTCCAGGCGATTCACCACCAGCTCCACCTGGTTTGCCATCGGTGCCATCAAACAGTCGTAGTAGTAGCGGCGATCTTCACTACTGCTTGTTGGGTTGGTTTCGGCGTAGCTCTCGGTGCAGAGATGGGCGCCAAAAAATCGTCCACTCATCAGGAGGCCACTGGCGCCATGGAAAGCAGCTAAACCGCCGGGCCAACGGGGTGTTGGTAATGCCAACAGTTGCAACTCAAACCCATCAGCTAGGGGTAGTTGAAGTTCATGTTTAACTACCTCAATTGCTGGTAGTGGTGTTTGCTGCCAAAGCTCCTCTAGTAGCTTGGCGCCTGCATTAGATGCCACCAAATTGAATTGGGGCCAGATTTGCACTAATTGCTGCAGTAATGCCACCCGATTTGGATTCACATCACCCTGCACCACCGTTAATTTGCTTTGGGTTGGCACCAGTTGAGTGAGTGCCTGCAGAAATGGTTCAGCAAAAGCAGCACCTGGGGGATGCACCAACAGGGCTGAATTGCCAACACCTTGAAATAAAAAGCTGTTGTGGCAGGTGCCACGCTCCAACCCATATTCCACCTCAAAGCGCAAGCGCCTAGGGCTTATGCCCCGCAGGCAAACCAAACCATCTTCCAGCGGTATCTGGATAACCCAACGATCAGCCATTAGTAGTGGTTTCCCACCTTGCGGTGATGGGTGGCGGTGAGGGCCTGTTGGTTAGCTACGTTGCCGTTGCGAACATGGGAGTAGATGAGCCAATGGTCGTTGCATTCAAGGCGCTGCTTCACTTCACAATCAAGGAAGGCCAGGGCTTCACTCAAAACCGGACCACCATCCGCTGCATTCTCAAGGGTGGCAACACCAGCAAAGCGATCGGCGCCGGGGGGGAAGCGCTTGAGGAAATGCCGCAATAGATTTTGGTGATTATCGGCAGCTAACACATTTAAAACAAACCTATCTCCCACCTGCATTAGCGCTTCGATGGCGCGATCTTTAGCTACTGCAACGGTGATACCAGGAGGATTAAAACTGGCCTGGCTCACCCAACTGGCCACCATGGCACCACTGCGTTCGGCTTGTTTCGCAGTTACCACATACAAGCCACCACTGAGGCGTCCGAGCGCTTTATCCAGGTCGGCATCAAGGGCCTTCATGGCGGCGATTGCCTTATCACGCAGCAGCAATTGGCCCAGATCTGTGCCTGCTTCTTCGCAGAGTTGATAGGCGGCCGCATCAGGCACCGTGCGAATCCTTAGGGGTGCAAAGGCTTGAGCATGACCCAACTCCCGCAGTTGGCCGGCAATGGCATCTATGGGGTCGTCGTTGCCGCCATAGGCGTCGTATAAACCCACGGGTTGCTTGGCATTAAGGGCAGCTAACACGGTGCCCCAATTGTTTTGTAATTCACTATCCCTGTTGCTGGGGGGTGTGGGCAGCACTACTGCAGCCGCTTCCCCGATTAAGGCTGATAGCTCTTGGGCATCGGTGCCGCGTAGATCAACCAGTTGCACAGGCAATTCGGTTTTATTAATGCCGCGGGATATGGCTTGGCTGAGGCGATCACAGAAGCCATATGAACTCACGTAAACAACAGCGGCGTAGCGGTCGCCTTTACTGCGTTCACGGCTCCAATCGCCGTAGTCGGTTAGCCATAGCTTGAGATGATCGCGCAATAAAGGGCCATGGCCGGTGGCGATTAGCTTCAGCGGTGGCAGCGCCTCAATTCGTTTAAGGGCCTGCAACACACTGCGGGCATTGGGGCCCATCAGGCAGTCGTAGTAGAAGCGAAAGTCTGGTGCGATGGCACCAGGATCCAGATCAAAAATTTCATTGCTGCAGTAGTGCAAGCCAAAGGCATCACAGGTGTAGAGCACTGCGGTGCCGTGATCAAAACTGAAAATAGTGTCTGGCCAATGCAGATTCGGCGCACTGAGAAATTCCAGTTTGTGGTTGATACCACTGCTGCTATTAGTGCCAAGATCCAAGAAATCACCGCTTTTTACGGCGCGGCTGCGAAAGGGGCGATGCACCATGCTTTCGAGGTAATTGATCGCCACCTTGGAGGCAACAACTTCTAGTTCGGGATTTATATCTAATAGGTCTGCAACCAAACCGGAATGGTCTGGTTCTGTGTGGGAAATAACTAAGGTATCGATTTCAGTGGGATTAATTAAATCCGTTAAGGCCGGTAGCCATTGGTTACGAAATTTTGCGTGGCTTGAATCAATTAAGGCGGTGCGTTCACCCCTCAGCAAAAAAGCGTTGTAGGTGGTGCCATTGCGGAGGCCAAATTCAATGTCAAAACGGCTGCGATCCCAATCAAGCGACCGCAAGGTGGTGGTATCGGCGGCTATTTCAGCCTGCTGCAGGGTGAGCCGGGGCTCCATGGCAATTAATCACTAAACCAAGCCTAAGGCTGGGTTGATGCTGTTGTTGCGCAAGCTCAGCCCTGGGATAGATGCCACCAGGGCGCACACCTGATCGCGAAATTGCTGCAGGGTTTCATCGGTGCCCGGTTCCCCGTGCCATTGCAGGCGGGTTAAAAGTTCAAGGCCCCCTTGTTCTCGATCCGGCTGCAGGGTGGCATCAAGGCAAAGCAAACCTTCAATATCTGGGTGGCTGGCCCGCAGTGCTCCGTGCACTGCCCCGTTGTCGATAATCTCCACCCGGTGGCCCAAACGCATGAGGTCTTTACGCAGGGCGTTTAGCCAAATGCGTAAGCCTGGGGCGGTGGCGGTGCAAACGCGAACCAATTCCATCCCATACCGTGCATTGATTCTTAATGAGTCTTACCTGTTGCAGGCTTAAACAACTGTGCCCTAGGCCACCTTGGCCTATGTGTAGAAGCAGGCTATAATGTGTGTATGTTTTCGCGCGGCGTCAAAATTGCGAACAAACATTGTTATTGATGATCAGTTGATGGAGGAGGCCATGCTGGCGAGTGGTGCTAGCACAAAAAGAGAGGTTGTGGAGAAGGGTTTGCGTGCTCTTGTGCTGCTAAATCAGCAGCGTTTGATAAAAAATTTTCGCGGCCAATTGCCTTGGGATGCTGATCTGGAGCTAATGAGAATGGATCGATCAGATTAATAAATGATCGTTGTTGATTCCTCCGTGTGGATTGATTTTTTTAATGGAAAAAATACCCTTGAGGTGGAGCGTTTGGAATCTTGTTTGGGTGTTACGCCCATTGCCATTGGCGATTTAATCCTAGTGGAGGTTTTGCAAGGTTTTCGCAATAGCAAGGATATGGAGGTTGCCAGTGAAATATTTAGTTCCCTAGGCAGCATAGAAATGCTTGCTGATAATTGTAAATATAAAGCTGTGGAAAACTATCGATATTTGCGAAGCAAAGGAATCACCGTGCGTAAAACAATCGATGGAATTATTGCTACAGCATGTATTGAAACAAAACTGCCGTTGCTTTTTTCTGATCGTGATTTTTTGCCCTATGTGGAGCATCTCGGTTTGCTGGTGGCCTAAACCTAAATGCTCCACATGGGCCCTTTGGGTTTAGCCCTCAACCACAACACTTACGGCAGCATTTGATTCTGCTTTTGGTGCATTTATTTGCAATAAGCCATCTTTGTAGTTGGCTTTTAAGCTGTTGTGATTGATGCCGCGGGGGAAGCGGAAGCTGCGGCTCCAATTGCCGTAGCGAAACTCTCTCACCAGGGCTTGGGCTTCGGTTTCGTTTGCTGATTCGGGCGCCTTGCGTTCAGCGCTAATAACCAAGCTGCGCTCGGTTGCTTTCACATCGATTGATTCCCGATCAATACCGGGCAATTCCAGGGCGATTTGGTAGCTGTTGTTGGTTTCAATAACTTCAGCTGCGGGCACCCTTTCGGCTTGGGCTAATTGCTGCTCAAGTTTTTCGAAAAGATCAAAGGGAGTGGTGTGGCGGGTGAGCATGATTCGAATATGAATGAACGAATCAATCTTCGGCAATGGAAATGCTTCTGCGTAGTGGGGCAACCGTACTTTTTGGTTCGGCACTCCATACCAGATTCGGTTCTCCACACCACCACCAATCGCTAAAGCAAGCGGCCTGACCCCTGTAGTGCTGTTCGGCATCAAACAAATTCCATAGCCTTGCACCTCTTATCTGAAAGCGTTTGCCTTGGCTATTAATACGCTCACCTGCATAACCATCAATGCAATTATTTTCCCTTACTTGAGCGAGAAACTTTTCACGATCTAAGCGTTGCTGTTGGCTTGCGCTAAGCCGAGATGGCATACCAACCATCTCCCGCCAGCTGCGCTGAAAAAGACATAGGGCGGCACGATTGGCATAAATAAAACTTGGATCTTCAGCGCCGTTGTGGCATAGCACCACCTGGTCGAGCACAAATAACTCCTGGGCGGCAAGGCGGCTGCCTTGGGCCTTAATCAGGGGCCGGCCGAATAGTTTTTGATGGGATTGCAGGATCAAGCTCACCAGCCCCAGGGCTTGGGGGCTAAGCCATGGCGGATCCGCAGGCATTGTTTGCTTCATGGGCTGCCAGAGGCGGCTGCGGCCATCGCTTCAACCATGGCCAGTTGGGCTTTTTGGTTGCCGTGTTCTCGTAAACGCTCCAAAAACAATTGATTTGCCTGGGGGTGCAGTGGCTCCTCCGCTAAAGGCAGTTCACCTGCCTCCGCTAAGCCCGTACCCCCTTCGATTGCAGGGGTGATCACCACCAAATCAGGGTCTAATGGGGAGTTGTAGCTCCACCAGTTCGCTGGATCGGGGCCATTGTTAGAGCCAGCAGTTTGTTTTGCAGGGGCACTGCTGTTTTGCAATAGTAACCGCCGCCTTTCGGCTAGCTCCTGCAGTAATTGATTGCGACTGCGGCCGCGCAATTGAAACAACACAAAGGGATCTTCAGTGAAACGATCACCCATTAAATAATAAACAGCGCTTATATGTTTGCAGGGGTTTGCCTTGTCGGGGCAGCTGCATTCGCTGCCAACTTCGTCTAATTTAAATGGAAATAACCTGCGGCCACTGGCGGCAAATGCCCGCTCAATATCCTGGGGCATGATCCCCGCCAGTAGTTGACAAGCCCAGCGCGCTTTTTGGCTGAGGGCCTCTAGAACAAATTCCCAATCCTCATCAGTTAACACATCAAGCCATAATTTCACCCTGTAGGGTTCTGCTTCGGTGCCTTGCACTTGGGCCTGCACCTTGCGACCCTCAAAACGTATGGAGAGCACATTCCCCTCCCGCGCATATATCCAAGCCCTTTCCAAACGCTTTTTATAGCGATAGGAATTAATTAATTCCATCCATTCCAAAACCCACCAGGGCTGCTGGCCTAAGCCATCGCTACCCAATTGGGTGGTGATTGAATTGTTTGAGCTATTGGCTGCCATTGTTTAATTATCCTCCAGGGCTACCAGATCTGCCAATTGGCTGAATTCAAGCCCCCCTAACCATTCCTCCCCGCTGCCAATAATATCAGCAGCAAGCTTTGCTTTTTCACGAATCATGCGATCTATTTTCTCTTCAATTGACCCGCTGGTAATAAATTTATGTACCAGCACCCTATTGATTTGACCAATTCGATAGGCGCGGTCGGTGGCCTGGTTTTCTACGGCCGGATTCCACCAGCGATCGATATGAAAAACATGGCTGGCACGGGTGAGATTTAAGCCCACCCCACCGGCTTTTAGCGATAGTAAAAATAGTTGCGGTCCGCGGGGATCCAGCTGGAAGCGATCCACCATTGCCTGGCGATCATTTTTACTGCTGCCCCCATGTAAAAAGGGCACTTCCTGGTGCCAGCGCTGCTGTAGATGGGCCTGTAAAAGGTGGCCCCATTCAGCAAATTGGGTAAATAGTAAGGCGCGATCACCTGCTTCTAATAACTCCTCAAGTAGTTCATCTAAACGTTGTAATTTGGCCGACCTGGCAGCAAATCCATCGCTAATTGATTCCTCCTTAAGGGCGAGGGCTGGGTGATTACAGATCTGCTTTAGGCGGGTTAGCAGGGCAAGCACCTGGCCATGTTTTTTGCCGAGTGGTGCCCTTTGAATTGCTTCTAAACTAGCGGCAACGGTTTTTGTATATAGCTGTTTTTGCTCTTGGCTAAGGCCAACCCATTCATTTAGCTCAAGTTTTTCTGGTAGGTCGCTAATTATTGATTTATCTGTTTTTAGGCGCCTCAAAATAAAGGGACCCACCCTAGCTTTGAGATCTTTTAACGACGAGCTATCGCCATAGCGCTCAATTGGTAATTTATAGCGTTGCCTAAAGAAATCCTCCTCCCCTAATACGAGCGGATTTAGATAATCCAGCAATGGCCACAATTCACTGGCCCGGTTTTCCACTGGGGTGCCGGTTAGGGCAATGCGAAAGCGACCCTGCCGCAGGGGCCGAGCAATTTGGCGGGCGGCTTGGCTTTGTTTTGAGGCGGAATTTTTAATCGCTTGGGCTTCATCGATCACCACCCCCTGCCAATCAACATTTTCCAGCAGGTTGCCGTCCCTTTGCAGCAAGCCATAGCTGGTGAGCATCAGATCTACCCCCTTAAGGCTTTTGGCTAGGGCAGCTTCGCTAGCAGCTCGTTTTGGCCCGTAGTGCTCCAGCACTTTTAGTTTTGGTGTGAATTGGGCCGCTTCCCGCAGCCAGTTGGTGAGCACTGAGGTGGGTGCCACCAACAACACCGGCCGGCGCAATTCTTTTTCTGTTTTTAGGTGTTGCAAAAAGGCCAGCAGTTGGATTGTTTTGCCAAGCCCCATGTCGTCTGCCAGGCAGGCGCCTTGGTTAAAGCGATGCAGAAAGGCAAGCCAGCCAAGGCCCCGTTCCTGATAGGGGCGCAGCTGGCCGTTAAAGCCCTCAGGGGCGGGGAGGGGGTCGGGGGCTTTTTGCTGATGGTATTGCTCTAAAACCGCCTGTAGCCGTGGTCCGGCTTGGAATTGATGAACGGGCAAGCGCTGCAGGCTTTCACCTTCTGTGGCAGTGAGCCTGAGGGCGTCATTGAGGCTGAGGGCTGGATTGATGGCGCAAAATTTTTCAGCATTGCGCAGGTCGCCAGGGCGTAATTCAAGCCAGGCCCCTTTGTGTTGCACCAGGGGGCTGCGTTTGGCCTGGAGCCGTTCCAGCTCTTTCAGGCTGATTGTTACGCCGCCGATCATCAGCTCCCACTGCCAATCCAGGCTTTCTCCCAGGCTGAAGCCCTTGGTGCCAGTTGGTAATTCAGCTGTAATTGCCAAACCAAGCCTGCTGGCAAGGCCGCCGCTGAGGCTTGGCGGTAACACCACCCCAACGCCCACATCCCGCAGGCGGTTAGTGGCTGTGCGCACCAGAACAAAGGCCTCGGCTGGTGCCAATTGCATTTGTTCAGGGGTGGCTTCCTCCAAACCCCTGGCCAGGGGTTCAAATGCCACCAGGGCCCTGCCCAAGCCCTCCAGCAATAATTCCGCCGGTTCTGGCACCAAAATCTCACCCAGCTGCAGGTTGCCTGCCCCTGCAGCCCACACCGCCGCTGCCGGTTTTTGCAGGCTGGGATCAGCCTCGGCCTGCAAGCCAAATTGCAATTGCCACAGTTCACTGCCCTCTGGTGGCACCTGCAGTTCCAGAAGGGCCCTGGCTGGTGCCATGCGTCCCGCCACTGTTTCGCGCCAATGGGCCGTTGCGGTGGCAAGCCTTTCCCCCTCTTCTGGGGGCAGTTCAAGGCTGGCTGTGGGGCTGGCTAGGGCCGCCTGCCAGGCGCTGAGCAGGGGGTTGAGCTTGCTGGAATCAATTGTTTGATCAGCGCGCAATTGGCCATCGAGCAGCACGGCGAGGATGGCTGCCACCTGCTGACGCGCCGCTGTTGGTTTTTGGCAGGCGATCGCCGTTGCTTCATGGCTGCTAGCGCTAAGAACCACCGCTGGCATGCGGTTGGCTAGATCCTCGAGGCGGCGGCGGTCGTCCTCATGGTTGAGCAGTGGTTCCCAGCGGGCTTCTGCTTTGCCGCCTTGCCCGTTTTGCACAACCGGCAGCCAGCGACCCCTTGCGATCAAGCTCAATACCCAGCGCTGCAGGTGGCTCCACCACAACAGTTCATCGCCAAGGCAGTGGTTGCTGCCGCTCGCCAGGGGTAATTTGCTAAGCCACGGGGCAGCTTTTGCTGCTGGCACCACAAGGGCCGCCACCCGCCAGGGCCACCACTCCAACTGCTTAGGTAAAACTTCACCAGCCATCAGCGGCAGGCCATTGCTGCGGGTGGGCAGGCTCAGCTGCAGTTCCTCGCCCCTAAATCCCTCCGGCAGGAGTTGCTGTTCGCCAAGCCAAGCTTTTAATTGGCCTTCATCAAGGGCGAGGGGGTGCTGTTGAACCTGCTGTAACTGGTGTAGTTGCAGTGGTTTTGCCACCTGCCAATCATCTGCCCAGAGGGCTAGGCATGGGTCAGCAGGTTTCTGCAGCCAAACGGCATGCAGCAGGCTCATGGCCTTAGCGGCATAGGGGGCTGCATCATGGCCTGATCAGGCTTAAGAAGCTTCACCATGGCAAGTATCCCCCGTAACGGCATTCCCCGTAGCGGAGCCGAAATCCGCGAAGCCTTCCTCGCTTTTTTTGAACAGCGGGGCCATAAACGGGTGCCCAGCGCCTCCCTGGTGCCGGAAGACCCCACGGTGCTGCTCACAATCGCCGGCATGTTGCCCTTTAAACCGGTGTTTTTGGGCCAGCAGCAGCGGCCGGCGCCGCGGGCCACCAGTTCCCAAAAATGCATTCGCACCAACGACATTGAAAACGTGGGCCGCACCGCACGGCACCAAACCTTTTTTGAAATGCTTGGCAATTTTTCTTTTGCTGATTACTTCAAGGAAGATGCAATCAAATGGGCCTGGCAGCTGAGCACCGAAGTATTTGGGCTTTCAGCAAACAACCTGGTGGTGAGTGTGTTCCGGGAAGACGACGAAGCCGCTGAGATTTGGCGCAGCAGCGTAGGCGTTAATCCCAAACGGATTATTCGCATGGATGAGGCCGATAACTTTTGGGCATCAGGCCCCACCGGTCCCTGTGGACCATGTTCTGAAATTTATTACGACTTCAAACCTGAACTGGGCGACAACAATATCGATTTAGAAGACGACTCGCGCTTTATCGAGTTCTACAACCTCGTGTTTATGCAATACAACCGCAATGCCGAGGGTGAACTCACACCGCTAGCTAATCGCAATATCGACACCGGCATGGGCCTAGAGCGCATGGCCCAGATCCTGCAGCAGGTGCCCAATAACTATGAAACCGACCTGATCTTTCCCCTAATTGAAACCGCTGCCGAGTTGGCGGGCCTGAACTACAGCAACCTCGATGCCAAAGCCAAAACCTCTCTAAAGGTGATCGGCGACCATTCCCGTGCAATTACCCAATTGATCTGCGATGGCGTAAGCGCCAGTAATTTAGGTCGCGGCTACATCCTCAGGCGACTGCTGCGGCGGGTGGTGCGCCACGGAAGGCTACTAGGAATAAACAAACCTTTTTTAACCACTATGGGTGAAGCGGCGATCGCCCTAATGGCTGAGGCCTACCCCCAATTGTTGGAGCGTCGTGAGGCGATTATTGGCGAACTGAGCCGGGAGGAGGAGCGGTTCCTCGAAACCCTCGAGCGGGGCGAGAAATTGATGGCGGAGCTGCTTGCCAGTGAGCCCAGCCAAATAACTGGTGAACAGGCATTTGAGCTCTACGACACCTATGGCTTCCCCCTGGAGCTAACGGAAGAGATCGCAGCGGAACAGGGTCTCAAGGTGGACCTTGCCGGATTTGAAATGGCAATGCAGGCCCAACGCAAACGGGCCAAAGCTGCCGCGGTAAGCATTGATCTCACCCTCCAAGGGGCTATCGATCAGCTGGCCGCCGCCGCTGTTGCTACCACCTTCACTGGTTATCAAAGCCTTGAGCGCTCTTCTCTTGTTTTAGCGCTTGTGGTGAACGGTGAACCAGCCCAGCAGGCCACCGCCGGCGATCGAGTGCAATTGCTGCTCGATGGCACCCCCTTTTATGGCGAAGGTGGCGGCCAAGTGGGTGATCGGGGTGTGCTGGTTGGCGCCGCCGGCAGCGATTTAAAAGTGAATATTGATGCTGTTAGCCGCAACCGCGGTGTATTTGTGCATAGCGGCACTGTTGAACGGGGTTGCCTTGCCGTAGCCGATGGCGTAGTTGCCCAGGTGGATCGCCTTAGCCGCAGCCGCGCCCAGGCAAATCACACTGCCACCCACCTGCTGCAGGCTGCCCTCAAGCAATTAGTGGATCCAAGCATTGCCCAGGCAGGGTCGCTGGTGGATTTTGAGCGGCTTCGCTTTGATTTCCATTCGCCCCGTGCCGTAACGCTTGAGGAGCTTGAGCAGATCGAGGTTTTGATCAATGGCTGGATCAGCGAGGCCCACCCTCTGGAGGTGGCCGAGATGGCGATCGAGCAGGCCAAGGCCGCTGGGGCGGTGGCGATGTTTGGTGAAAAGTATGGCGATCTAGTGCGGGTGGTGGATGTGCCGGGTGTGTCGATGGAGTTATGCGGCGGCACCCATGTGGCTAACACCGCTGAACTTGGTGCCTTCAAAATCATTGCTGAATCAGGCGTTGCCGCAGGCATCCGTCGGATTGAAGCGGTTGCTGGCTCTGCCCTTTTGCCCTACTTAAACCAGCGTGATGGGGTGGTGAAGGCCCTTGGCGAGCGTTTCAAGGTGCAACCCACTGAAATCCTGGAACGGGTGGCGCTTTTGCAGGAGGAATTAAAAGCCACTGGTAAGGCATTAGCTGCAGCCCGGGAGGAACTGGCATTAGTTAAAGCAGCGGCATTGCTGAACCAGGCCGAAACCGTTGGGGATTATCAAATTTTGGTGGCCCGCCTTGATGGCATTGGCGCTGATGGAATGCAAACCGCCGCGCAGCAACTACAGGAGCAGCTCGGGGATGGGGCAGCTGTTTTGCTTGCAGGGGTGCCTGAGCCAGCCAAGGTGACATTGGTGGTGGCCTTTGGCCCTGAGCTAATCAAACGTGGTTTACAGGCCGGCAAATTCGTGGGCGTTGTTGCAAAAGCTTGCGGCGGCGGCGGTGGCGGCCGGCCGAATTTGGCCCAGGCCGGCGGCAGGGATCCAGGGGCCCTGCCAGGCGCATTGGCTGCAGCCCGATTGGAATTATTGGAACTGTTATCGGCTTAATCTGGTTGCACAGCTGCAGTTTTTCCAATGCGTTGGTACCTGCCCCTTATCGGCCTAGCCCTGAGCTTGCAAACCTCCTTGGCATTTGCTGCGCCGGCTGCTGGATTATTAGCTCGCCTTAAATTGCCTTTACCCAAGCCAGCAGCTCCTTTATTTGCCGCCAATGGCCTTGGCCAAACGAGCCTAAATACCCAGCTCAGCGCGAGCCCAGAAGACTTACTAACAAAATTAAAAACTGAATTAACCGCCCAGGGCTACAAGGAACGCCAAATCAATACCGTGGTGGGTGCTTGGGGATTCAATTTAGTGATGGAACCCCCTGGTGGAACAAGCGTTGATGGCACCCCCGCCGATAAGGTTGCGTTGCTTGTGGCCCAAGCTGCAGCAATTGCTCCTGGCCGCTTAAATCTCAATCTGCGTTTTGAAGCATCTGGGCGCTAATTAGCCGATCCCAAATGCTTGTGGGTAGTAATTCACTGGCTAACACTGAAATTGCTTGATGGCCGCAGCGGTAGCGGGCGGCTGGTTTTGGTTTTGTTAAGGCATTTTCAATCGTTTGCGCCACCAGCAAAGGCGAGGAGGCGCCTTGATAAACCCTTTCCCAGCCGGCGCGCACATTGCGCATCATTTTGCCGTAGATGTTGCATTCCAATGCTTTTTGCATAGAAGGAAAAGCAATCTCACCAAAATTGGTAGCGATTAAACCGGGCTCCACGATCACCACCTGTAGCCCAAAACTTTTTAATTCCAGCCTTAGGGCATCACTAAGGGCCTCGAGGGCGAATTTGCTTGCGCCATACCAGCCGGAACCTGGTGTTACCCAGCGCCCGGCAATGGAAGACACATTCACAATGCGGCCGCAGCCCCGTTGCCGCATGGCAGGCACCAACAGTTGGGTGAGCCCCATCAGGCCAAATACATTCACATCAAAAATTGCCCGGGCTCTCTCCAATTCCATTGTTTCTAGGGGGCCCACTTCGCCAAAGCCAGCGTTATTCACCAAAGCATCCAAGGCGCCAACCCGGTTTGCTATTTGAGCTGCTAGATCACTGCGGGATTCAGCATTGCTGAGATCAAGCTCCAGGAGCTCCGCCCCCTGGGCCTCAAGTGCTGCCATGGGCTCAAGCCGCCGTGCTGCGGCAAAAACCCGCCAACCCCGATCCAGCAGCAGGCTTGCTGTGGCAGCGCCAATACCACTGGAGGCACCGGTAACTAAAACACTCGGTTTTGTCATCTGCATCAAAGCAACCTAATTTCAATGCAGCTCTAACGCAAATGATGCAGATATTCAGCCGCTGGCCTGAATCGCAAGCACGGTTTGTGCGTTGGGTTTTGCTGCTCGGCTGGTTGCTGTTGATCGTTTCCTTGTTGTTTCCAGTGATTTCCCTGCCGGAGGGCATGACACCGGCATGCGCCGATTGGATGGATTCATGCACGGTGCATCGCCAGCCGGGTAACCGCCTTTTTTGGGGTGTGGTGGTGCCATCGGGCTTGATGTTGATTGTGCTGCTCAGCCACGAGCTATGGCGGCGCATCTGCCCCTTGGCCTTTGCATCGCAATTGTTTCGCGCCTTAGGTCGCCAACGCACTCGCCTCGGTAAGGGCGGCAAACCTGAGGTGGTGAAGGTGAATGCCGATTCATGGCTGGGGCGCCATCACATTCAGCTCCAGTGGTCTTTATTGATCTCAGGGCTTTGCCTGCGCCTGTTGCTGGTGAACAGCAGCCCCATTGGGTTGGCGGTGCTTTTGCTGCTCACCCTCTGCGCTGCAGTGCTGGTGGGTTGGGCCTATGGCGGTAAGGCCTGGTGTCAATACGTTTGCCCCATGGGGCCAGTGCAAACGGTGCTCACCGGTCCGCGGGGCCCCCTGGGCAGCACTGCCCACATCGGCAGTTCAAAAATCAGCCAATCAATGTGCCGCACCATCGGCGACAGCGGTAAGGAGCAAAGCGCCTGTGTGGCTTGTCAGGCCCCTTGCCTTGATATCGATGCAGAGCGTCATTTCTGGAACAATTTGGCGGCAAAACCAGGTTTGGAATGGGCCTGGTATTCCTACCCGGGCCTGGTGCTGGCCTTCTTTGAATTAATGCGCCGCATGGTGGCTGGTGCCACCGATTACAGCGCCCATGTTGGTTATTTGCGCAACGGTTTATGGGCCTACGACGCAAACCTGCCGCAAAGGGCTCTGCAGCCCATAGAGCCGTGGTTGCCCATGCCTGCCCTAGTGGCGGTGCCCATTGCCCTTAGCCTTGCGGCTGCAATTTCAGTTGCGTTATTTCGCTGGCTTGAAAGCCAGATGCAAAAGCAATATGAGCGGTTAGGTCGCCGCGAAGCGAAAGCATTGGCTACCAGCCGTTGCCGCTTAATTGCGAGTTTTTTGGCGATTAATAGCTTCTTTTGGTTTGTGGATCCAAGCCAAGGGGCCCTTGGCTCCAATGGCGGCCAAGTGATTCGCTCCTTGGTATTAACGGTTTCGGCGATTTGGATCTTTCGCGGTTGGCAGCGGGATCAGGCCACCTATAGGCGTGAAAGCACCAGCGAAAGTTTGCGTAAGCAACTGCAGGATCTACCTGAATTGCAGCAGGCCCTCGATGGTCGTTCCTTAGAGGAGCTTTCACCCCAGGAGGTGTTCACTTTGGCAAAGGCCCTGCCTGCGGTGGGGCAACAACAAGCTCGCAATATCTATCGCGGTGTAATTGCAGACATGTTGCGCTCCGGCCGCTTAGAGCGGGCCAGTTCCCTGTTGCAACTCCAGGATCTGCGCCAAACCCTGCACCTAGAGGATCAAGACCACCACGAAGCGATGCGTTTGTTGGCAGAAGAGGAACCCAATCTGCTCAAACTTGATGCGCGCCAACGTCAGATCAATGATCTACGCCAGGAAGCGGTTACCGAGGCCATTGAGGAGTTGCTTGCAACTGCTGGCCTGCAGGTGCTGGATCTAGCGAGCATTAGTGAGCCATTGAAGCAACGCTTGGAGCAGATCCGTCAAAGCTGCGGCCTGGCTGAGGAAAATTGGCAAAGCACCTTGGCAAAGTTTGGCCCTAAGGGGGAACAAGCCCTAACTCGGCTCAGCCAGCAGGTGGCTGATTGGCATCAGCAGGCTGGTTTGGCCGCTCTACTAAAACAACAAAGTGAGCACATCGCCTTGTTGCGCCCCCTGTTGCTAGCGATGCAATTGCGCTGCGCAGGGCTTGAGGCGTTGCTGATTCCAAAATTGCAGCAGGCAAATTTAGAGCCACTGCCCAGCTGCGTGGAGCCGGCCGGCAGCTTAGAAGAGGCTTTGGATTTGCTCTTTAGCGACCCCGACCCCGACACCGCAGGTTGGGTATTGCTACTTGAACGTGAGTTATTTCCAGAGAGGCTTGCCCGCAGGCTCCAAAATCCGCGCCAAGGTTTGGCTAGTTCAGCATTTTTGGAAATCCAATTAAGCGGCCAATCCCACCAAGATGCAGCGGAATTTCCTTTTCTTGCCTCATCACCACTGTTTAGTGATCTACTGCCGGCTGGTTTGGTTTGGGTTGCAAGCCAGGGCCATATCCACCAGTGGCAACCTGGCGAGGTGGTGATTGAGCAGGGGGCTGTTAGTGATGGGGTTGCCGTGGTGCTGGCTGGTGATGGACGCCTCACTGGCCAAGGGGGATCTGTTGTGATCCTTGGGCCAGGCCAAACCCTTGGTGAAATGGGTGTGATTACTGGCATGAGCCGCAGCCGCACCGTTTTGGCCGGCCCAGAGGGCCTAAGGGCTTTCCAATTGCCAAGCGATGCCTTTGAGGAATTGCTGCATCGCTCCCCTCAGTTCAGCCGCGACCTATTGCGGCAACTAGCGCAAAGGCTCACAGTAGCCACGCTTTAAACAGCCTTTGCATGCGCAGCAGCAGGTCTTGTTGTTGGGTTTTTGCCGCTTCTGCTTCAAGTTGTTGTAGTTGAGCTTGGCGACGGCTCACTAAAAGGCCAATGCGATCGAGCAGGCTTGGATCATCATTTAAAAGGCTGGCTAGGGCTTGGCGATCGATTTCCAATAGGCGCACCTCCCCTTCAGCTCGCACCGTGGCGGAGCGACATTCGCCAGTGCATAGGGTCATTTCACCAAATAAATCGCCCCGTTTTAGTTCTGCAATCGCCAAATTCTCGCCATTGCTTTGCAAGCGGCTTACCGCCATGCGGCCGTGGCACACCACAAATAATGAATCACCATCGTCTCCCTCTGCAACCACAGTTTCACCATTGCCATAGCTACTGCATTGGCTTGCTTCGATTAGATCCTCCAACTGGGTTGAGCTAAGGCCGCCAAACAGGGGTGTTTCTTCAAGTAGCTGTTTGATCTCATTTTTATTTGAAGTATTTGTTGTGGTTTTGGCATCGCTAAGGCGTACGTCGCGGATGGGATAGGGGATGCTTTGGCCTTGGCGAGCCAGGGCATACCACAGTTGTTCGAGTAGATCGCTGCGTAATCCCAAGCTGTTGCCGTAGCTGGCTTGCCACACCAGCCATTCGTAGCGGATGGCACTGTCGTCGAAGCCGGCAAGGCGCACCACTGGGGCTGGATCGCTCAATACCAGTGGGTGTTGATGTGCCAGCAGCAGCAGTAGTTCTTTGGCTTGGCCCGGTGGCAGGCTGTAGTCGAGGCCCACAAAGATGCGATTGGCATGGGGCCCATAACCGCTGAAATTGCGTAGGTCAGAAGCGGTTACCCGGGCATTGGGCATAACAAGTTTTGAACCATCCACACAACGCAATTGGGTGTCGCGCCAACTGATCGATTGCACTTGGCCGATCAAACCACCCACCTCAATCCAATCTCCCTCCCGAAGCACCTGCTCCAATTGCAGGCTGAGGCCGCCGAGCAGATCTTTAAGCGGTTCCTGGGCCGCTAAACCAATAATTGCAGTTAGCACCGCTGAGGTGGTAACGATGCCGAGCAGGTCTACCTTGGCCCGCTGTTGCAAGGTAACCACCACAAGCAAACCGCTAATCAGCACAAAAAGCAGATCCCGCAGGATTTTCGGGCTATGGGGCAGCAGGCGCCAGCGGGGTAATAGTTCCAGGCCAAACCAAAGCAGCACCCTTGTGATTGCAAGGGCCACCAGCAAGTCATCGGCTAGGCCAAAACCGCCAGACATTGGAAATGTGGCGCCAAGGGCCCAGGCCAAAAGGGCGGCGCTGCTGATGCGCCAGGGGAAGCGATAGCCCCAAAACCTATGGATGCTGCGGCTGAACAGCTGCAGTAGAAATAGGGCGGCTATGCAGATCAGCCACGCAGCCATGGCGTTTGGGGGAGATTTAAACCTCATCCTGGCGCCAGATCGTTCTTTATCAATGCCCAAAGGGCTTTTCTATGGCGTTCATCAACTTGCTACTGCTGCTGCTGATGGGGCATTTCCTTGGCGACTTTGCTCTCCAGAACGGCCGCATGGCGAGGGAGAAATGCGCGGGGCCCAACCATTCCTTGCCATGGGGCTATTGGTTAACAGCCCATGGTGCAATTCATGGTTTGATCGTGGCTTTATTAACTGGGGTACCGTTGCTTGGCCTTGCTGAATGGCTTGTGCATATGTTGATTGATTGGGGCAAGTGCCGAAATTTGTATCGCTTACCCGTTGATCAAAGTTTGCATTTGTTTTCTAAAGCAATTTGGACCCTGCTGG
>Ga0247833_1003139_pt1 | contig 22464 bp, 20 predicted proteins | sample LaCruzMarch2015__7_FD_187117 | JGI IMG/M metagenome (GOLD analysis project Ga0247833, IMG submission 187117) | Freshwater microbial communities from meromictic Lake La Cruz, Castile-La Mancha, Spain - LaCruzMarch2015_8m | ecosystem: Environmental > Aquatic > Freshwater > Lake | place: Spain... | reverse complement strand
TGCCCGTGCAAATATTTATAGCGAATAATCAGCAGGGTGCTAATAAATGATGCAAAAAATGCGGTAAGTAAACTAATCATAGAAAAGATTATAAATTCTAAATAGGCTTTTACAACACTGAAATACCCCCGAAAATAGCCATTTCAACCCTTTCCTACAGAGATTTCCACCTTTTCTGACTGTTAATTACCCTCTAGTTCGCTAAGCTCGAGTTTTTTCTTTTCAGCACATAGCCATGCTTTCGACGTGCTTTCGATTAAGTACGTTCATAAACGGATACGCGTCTTTCGCATCGAACTCAGCTTAGTTGCGGTAGCCCTTTGCGCTTCATTTATTCTGTTGTAGCAGTTACTGCTGTTTTTGCGCTTGATTAAGTCACCCTTTACTACCTCCTTTTTAGAGGCATGATTCTTCCCATTCTTTTGAATGGTGGGGCTCATAGCTCGTTTTCACCGAATTGCCATGTGCTAGCCCTTCCGATAGATTGTTCGGTATGATTTGCCCATGAAAATTCTCCCCATTTCCAAAATACTGGCTTTGGCAGTCTGTGGCTTGATGCTTTCTCAGCCGGTAGCTGCCCAGCCCATCTCCTTTGAATACGACCTGCGCATTACGGCAGACCCTGGCAAGCGCGCTGCTTACCTGAAGCAATCGGGTGAGGCGCCGAGCGTCTATGACCCTGTGCTGAATTTAATCAAAGGCTCGATGCAGGTGGCTACGGTAGTTGATCTGGTCGATATTAAAAAAGACCGTTATCACATCAGCTCAAAAGGTACCTTAGGTAGTGTTCTATCCACCGTACTCAATAACCAGACCTTGATACGGGATTCCGTAGGTACGGTAACTGCCAATGGCTTACTTACCAATACCTATCAAGAAAAGCGCGGCAATACGGACTTGCTCTTAGCGAAGGTGGATGCCCCCAAAAAAATCATCCAGTTCTTTAAGGTATCGTCACGTACCCCGCCAGTAGCCACTGCGGAGTACAGTGGGCAGTTATTAGATATGCTCACCGTGGGATATCAGTTTATTGGACGCCCACTGCCAACCAAGTCACTGACCTTGTCGGTTACGGATGGCCGTATGCTCAAGCGCTATACCCTCAATCGCGGCGAGACTGTGGACTTTGCCATTGACGGGCAAACGGTAAAAGCAGTGCGTTTCTTTAAATCGACATCCAAGGAAGATACCGCTACCTTTGAGATTTGGTATTCCGAAAAAGATCGATTACCCCTGCGCTCAATTATTGGCTTAAGCAGTCAATACGGCGCGACCATTCAGGTTGATCTGAAAAAGATGCCAAAACTGTGAATCCTTGCCTAAACCCTTTGTCGCTGTTGAATGAATTACTTGCATTCCTTGAGTTGGGCGCGGATCTCGGCTTATGAATAGCAAAAAGATCATGGTGTTGATAGGAATCATGCTCTTGGTCTTTGTGCTGATCAAGGTGATTGCCGATCAACTCTGCAGCGCAAGCCCGAATAATGCCGTGAGCGCTGCGGTATCCGATGCGATCTCCAGTGCAAGCCCCAGTCCCGCAGCAAAGCCAGATCCCTTGTCGTGGGAGCCGCTTGCTCGGCAAGTGCTGCTTTTTCTCTCTAAATCCTGCACGCGTTAAAAAAACAGCAGTAAGTATTACGCTTCTTTCAAGGCTGGGCTTGGGAGTACAAAAAGAGAGGTGCTGAGGCGGTCTTTGCCCACCTTACTCCCAAACCTTCAATTTCAATTGCACCGAAATCGCCCCATTCACCCGGTCTCCAATGGTGGGAACAATAAACACATTGGCCCCGACGCGATCGCCTTCCCATGTAAAAGCGGGGAGGGCTGCAGCAAACCAGCCACCATTATTGGTTTGCGGGTAACCATTAAAGCCGCCTAGGACGGCCCCGAACTTAATGGGCCCAATCGCAATCGGTTGGTAATAGATGCCGGCGTAATTGGAGTATTCGCGGTTACTATTGTAAAAACGCCCAATCGTGGCGGATGCCACAGTATTAAAGCGGTACTCTGCACCCGCACCCCAATTACCATTATTGAGATTCTTGTTTTGATCAAAGTGGTACGACACAAAACCGGGATTGATCCAAACTTGACTGCGCGCTTCGGGCTCCACGATCGAAAAGAGTTTCTCCTGAGCGCTGGCAAGATCACTAGCCAATAGCAGTGCCACCGTAATTCCGGCTGCTCGGCTAAAGCGAGCCCAGAACTTATCATCAGAAAAGGAGGCTATGGTATGCACAGCGAGAACTTATTTCTTTTTGGGGTCAGTGGCTTTTTGGCCGCCCGGTTTGCTCAGCTTAAATTCGAGCTTTTGGCCTTGGTAGAGCAGGGTAGCGCTCTCATCGCCAATCGATTGCAAGGTCAGACCTTTACCAAGGGATTCACCGATGCTGATGGCATTGGTGGGTTTACCATCCATCTCAAAAATAGCAAAACCATCCAGAGCGCCATTGGCTTTTTTACCGGTTGCAACCACTCCCCGCAAGAAGATGGTGTCGGAGCTTAAGGGTTTGCTGCCAAACAAATCGTAGGCGGCAGTAGTGTCTTGATTGGCATACAGCGTTACGCCTACAGGGCTTTTATTATTAGACGAGGAGCTTGAGTTTGGGGCAATCGCAGCAATCGACGGAGCAGCAGGAACCGAAGGCAGTTGCCACCACTGCAAAAGCCAATAGGTCAGTGCCATGGCAGTGATTGCCATACCCAGGTATTGGAGGGGCCTTGCTACAACTGCCGGATGGAGGCGGACGCCCATGTTTAGAGCTGGGGGCATCTGGAGATTGGACCGCGATTTGAGTTTTTGCAGGGCCCTATTCGCACTTTGCTCTATTTTGGCGCGTACCGAGGCCCCTGCGCCAGGGGCACTGGTTTTTTCAGTGATGGATTGCATCTGCCGGTTTAAGCGGGCTTGCAAACGCTCTAGAAAGTCACTCAATGTAATAAATTCCCTATAGAATTTGAATTAGTTTAAATCATTGAAAAGCCTATGTTTATTATCCGCCAGCTCAGTCAAATCGGTCACGCTAGACTACGTCAGTTAATGCAGCGATGCCGCCGTTTCCAATGCTTCTTGGGTTTTCACTCTTTTCAACCCGCTCGAGCGCCTAAACCGGTCTTGGTGCGCGTGCCAGCACTGCGCCATCACCGCGAAGCCGGCTTCACCCTCATCGAGATCATGGTGGTCATTGCCATTATTGGTATTTTGGCCACGCTGATTGTGCCCAACATCATGGGTCGCCCGGATGAGGCGCGCGCCACTGCCGCTAAGCACGATGTCGGTACGATTAATCAAGCCCTCAAACTGTATCGCTTGGATATTGGCCGCTACCCGACGACCGAGCAAGGCCTGAAAGCCTTGGTCGAGCGACCCACCAGTGAACCCATTCCACAGAACTGGAAAACCGGTGGTTACTTAAGCTCCGTGCCCAAAGATCCTTGGGGTAATGCATACCATTACAGCAACCCCGGTACCCGCGGTGAAATCGATGTGATCAGTTACGGCGCGGATGGCAAGCCCGGGGGAACCGGAACCGATGCGGACATTGGCAACTGGTAACAGAGCGCACCAAGGTCAAGCGCGGCTAGCCCACGATCAGCACAGCGAAGCCGGTTTCACCTTAATCGAGTTCTTGGTTGCGATTGCGGTGATGGCAGTGCTATTGGGTATTGCCGTCTTAGCGATTCCCAATCACGATGAGCGCTATTGGCGCGATAACTTAGATCAGCTGGTCAGTTCACTCAACTTTGCCCAAGAAGAAAGCGCCATGAGCGGTACGCCGATGCTGGCCCAAGTCGATGCGCTCGGTTGGCGTTTTAGCATGCCCTTATCTGCAGTTGCTGCTGCGGGCAGTAATCCGGGCAGCACTTTTTTGCCCGATGTCTACCGCGCACAAACCTGGCATAAGCCCGTTGAGATCACACCAGTGCAATTGAGTTTGGGCGGCGAGCGCATTACCGAGCCCCTGCAAATACCGATCAAGCAAGAACAACGCCAAGCAGTATTGACGCGCTCCACGAGTGGACGCTTTCAGTGGGTGCGCCCATGAAATTCCGTAATCTTTTTTTGCGATTGAAGAGACAAACACCAATAAAAACGCGAACCCTATTGCAATCACAATCACAATCACAAAATCAAATGCAGGCACAAGCTGGCTTTGCCTTGATCGAAGTATTGATAGGTCTTGCGGTGCTCAGCATTGCACTGATTGCTGGATTAAGGGCAATTGCCAGTGCTGCCGATGTCCAATTAGAGGTATCGCAACGCACCCAAGCGCTGTGGAGTGCAGACAATGCCATGGCCGATTTGCGCATGAATCGCCAGTGGCCCGAGATGGGTACGACCACCTTCAGCTGCCCGCAAGACCGCTATGTATTTGTGTGCCAGCGCAAAGTACTCAGTACCCCCAATCCCAGCTTTCGGCGAATTGAGTTGACAGTGTATTTAGCCAGCCCCACGAGCGCCGAAGTGGCCAGCGGCCCCAGACTAGCCTGGTTAACAACCATTCTGCCCAACCCCACTGGCGGCGCTTTATGAAACTGCCGCGCGATCAGGGTTTTGCATTGATCGAGATATTGGTTGCCATGACCATCATGGCCTTAGTTGGTCTCATGGCCTGGCGCGGCATGGATGCCTTAATCATGGGGCGAGACGTGATTGATCGGCGCGCCAATCAGGATGCGGTGTACACCCAGCTCGTGAATCAGTTTGAGCGCGATTGCCAATTTATTCTGCGCGCCGACGTCTTGGGTAGTAACCCACTGTCTGCTGGAGCAAAGAACATCTGGTGGATTCGGCAATTGCAGGTCGATAACCGCGATGCGTGGATGATTGTCGGTTACGGCGTTACGCCAGCGGGATTGCAGCGCTGGACCAGCGCGCCGTTACTGCGCCGTACTGAAGCAGTAACACTGTGGGCTGGTGTAAGCCGTGACCCCGATCTGCTCTCGAGTAGCTTTCGGGTAAGCCTCACCTTGCCGGACGTCATCCGCCAAACCATATTTGTGCGCACAGCACTGGCGAGTGGCACGAGCGCGACGCCGCCGGCACCACCTACGCCTACCACGCCAACATCTCCCACTGCGACATCCACCCCGTCTACTGTGGACCCCAATGCAAGCACTGCTGTAGCTAGCGCTGCAAACTCAGCGCCCACCGCCGCCTCGAACCCCAATGCCCCACCAACTCTTGCAGCAGTAACGCCAGATCACCGCGGGGTGGTGATGCAATGGTGGCTAACAAACGCCAGTTTGCCAATCACGCGGTCCTGTTTGATGGGGGGCGGATTGTGAGCAGTTCTCTATTCGGCTGTGCAAGATCGCCGCAGTCAGAGCGAGGCTCTACCACCATTACCGCACTCATTGTGGTGGGGGTCGCTGCGGTACTCATGACCGGATTAATTTGGCGTCAGCAAATGCAGATCCGCACCTTAGAAAATGCCCGTGATCGGGTGCAAGCGCAGTGGTTGCAGCGCGGCGCAGTTGATTTTGCTCGTTTAGTTTTAGTCGAAGACCAGCGTGCCTCGCAGTTCGATCATTTGGGCGAAGCCTGGGCTTTGCCGCTAGCCGATGGCCGCATCGCCGACTTTCTGAAAAACACCGATGTGCCGGACGAGATTGCTGCGGTGACCTTGCAAGGCCAGTTGGTGGATGCGCAAAGCCGCTTTAATGTACTCAATCTATGGGATAGCCAGTTTAAAACGGTGCAGATCGCTGGGGTTCAGCAATACGCCCGCTTGCTGGATGCCTTGGGAATGGACCGCAATTTAGCGCAGTTAACGGCGCAATCGGCTTTGCAAGCCGACCTCCCCCTATTTGATTTGGAGGGCTTATTGGCTCTGCCCTCGTACACCCCGGCAATGCTTGAACAACTCAGGCCCTTTGTTACCCTGCTGCCCAGAGCGACGAGCATCAACGTCAATACCGCCCCAGCAGAAGTACTAATGTCAGCCATTCCGGGGCTATCGCGCTCGTCTGCAGCCAATGTAGTGCAGCAACGTGCCGGCCGCCCCATTAAAAGCCTGGATGAGTTTAGAGCCTTCTTAAATCAGGCGGATGGCACCCAAGCCAGCGCGATTGATGCGAGCCTCTTGGATGTTAAATCGCAGTTTTGGCTGGCGCGCTCAGAAATTTCACTCGGACGGGGTATATTTATTAGTTCTACCTTAATACAGCGTTCACCAAGCCCACTGCCCGGGGGCGACTTTACGCAGGTAATTTGGAGTAAAACGGGACGCATTGCCGCCGAATGAGCACTTTATTAATCCGCTGCCCTCTTAAGCCATTTGCTGGCGCGTTCACTGGTTTAGCCGGTGAGTGGGAAGACCTTGCCTGCGCACAACGCTTTGAGTGGTGCTTGGTAGAGGATAGTGATGTACTCTCCGCATCCACACCACCATTACCAGCGCCAATGCAATCGGGCATCGGTAGCATTGACTCGATGCCGTATGCCGACGAAGCACTCGTGCTTCTACCTACCTTGGATGTGCGCTTAATCGAAACCAAAGTACCGCTAGCCAATCCCAAAAAACTGCAAGCCATTCTGCCGACCTTATTAGAAGAGTATGTACTCTCTAGTACTGCGACCATGCACATCAGTGCCTTGCCTCCGGTGCCGGGCCAACCTGCCATGGACCGTACCCTGGCAGCAATTGATCGGACTTGGTTTACTTGGATTACAGGACAGCTCGAAGGCGTGCTCAGTAACCGCGTTCGCCTGATACCGGATTGTTTACTTTTGTCTCTAGCGGGCGATGGGCCATCCCTTATGCGCGTGCGTGAAGGCGATGCCAATGTGTATTGCCAGCGCACCGGAATGCAGACGGGCGTCGCGTGGGCTGAGTACTGTCCATTACAGGAAGAAGAGATTGCTCGCGCAGACCAAGATCACAACAGCGATGGCGCATCGCCATTACCAAGTCACTTAGGTACTAGCGATGCAGTGCCATTTGCATGGGCGTGGGCAGCGCCCAGTGCGATGAATTTTTTAGAAACGAACGCCAGCAGTCGCACGCCGAACTTTGCGCTCAACTTATTGCCTAGCGGATTTAAAAGTAGGGCAGGGGGCTTAGCACGGAGCACAGCAAGCAGCAATACAGGCAGCAGTGCAGGCAGTAATGCAATTGCGTTGGCATGGGTTGACCCCTTAACCTGGCAGCCTGCTTTGCGCTGGTTGGGTTTGGGCATTGCTACGATTGCCCTGGGATTGCTTGCGCAGCTCGCTTGGCTCGGTGTATCCAATTGGCGCTGGGGTCAGCAAATGGAGCTCTTGGCAATGCAATCGCTCACGCCAGCTAATATGGCTAGGCTCAGTCAGGGTGCCAATCAGCATGACGTGCTCCCGGTCTTTTTGAATCAAGCGATTGATACGCAGCGCAACCAAGGGGCTGTTACCGATGCTGACTTTGCATCGCTCGCAGCCAAACTGCAGCAACTCAGCAGTGCTTTAAATGTGCAAGCACTGCAGCAGATCAATTACAGCGCTAATGCTATGGAGTTTGAGTTCAAAGCGGGCGGACAAGACTACAGCAGCACTGAAGCTGCGCAGCGGGTAATTGCTAGCGCGCGCAATTTGGGTTTAATGGTGAAGCACATGGGCGGCGCGCGTTACCGCTTAGAGGCTTACGCAGGACTCGGGGCGCAGCCATGAAGCCGAATGAGACAAACACCGTGATGGAAAAAATCACCAAGGGACTTGGTCAAGTCAAGGCCGCGCTGACCAAGGACTATTCTTGGCAGGACATCAAAACATGGATGTCCAATCGATCGGCGCGTGCTTCGACCGAAGATATAAAAAGTACAGCAAGCAGCGCAAGTGCGAATAGTAGCGCCGGTACAGCAGGTAGTTCTTTCGCTAGTGTAGCCAACCTACCCCAGGCCCTGGCTGCTGCAGCAGGGCGCCACTACATATTATTAATTGCATTGGTATGCATCGCACTGTTTGCGATTGCCAGTCAGGTATGGCTTTTGCCCATGACGAAAACCATGCAAGCGACTTTGGAGTTACGTCCTGTGCAGTGGGCCCAGTTGCAACACGTCTTGAAAGTCAATCAGCTTATTTCTGCTCCGGGTGTTGGTGGATCTGCTGCAGGTACACGCGCTACGCTCGTGACAGCGCTTGATGAAGCTCAAATGCAAAAAGTGCGTGCGGTACTGGCAGCGCGCGATATTAAGCCCAATGTGTTGCGTTTGAGTAATGACAACCCACCCCGTCTTGAGCTTCAGGCCAATGATGTACTCTTCTCGGCGTGGATTGAGGTACTCGAGGAGTTACGCCAAGTGTGGCGCCTCTACCCGGAGAGTGTCAGCGCGATTGCGGGCGCAAACCCAGGCATCGTACAAATCAGTAGTACCTTAAAGCAAGCGCAAATGCAGATGCAAGTACAGCCGCAATCGCAACTGAATTCTAGAGCGCCATGAAACTGACACTTGATCGCGCAACGATGCGCTTGCCCCTTTGGCTTTATTTAGGCATTGCCCTACTGTGCGCTGGCCTGGTGCTGCTCCAGTTTCCGGTGAGTTGGGTGAGTAGCTCTTTGGGGGAGCAAACCGTCTGCCGCGTGGTCTTGCAAGAGCCCATGGGTACGATTTGGCAGGGGAGCGCTGCTTTGGGCTTTTCCGAGACCAATGCCACGGGCGGTGGGTGCAAACCCCCTTTGGCGCAAACCGAGCGTTTTCAGTGGAAAACCAGCTGCCAGCTTACGGGTTTAAGCTGCACTACTGAAATCCAGTTTTCAGCACTGGAAAAGCCGCAAATTACCCAGTGGGGCTGGGGACGCCCCTTTACCCTGATTGGCAATGAAATCACCCTGCCGACCACCATCCTCGAGGGTTTGGGTAACCCCTGGAGCACCTTGCGGCCCCGGGGCACCCTTAGTGCCCGCTGGACTGACCTGAAATGGGCCTTGAATGCGGGAAATGCGGAGTCGGAAGAGGCGAGCTCTTCAGGGATAATACGCATTATCATCACGAATTTAACGAGTCCGATTAGTCCGGTTGCCCCTTTGGGCAGTTATGAGATCCAAGCGAACTTGGCACAGAATGCAACGAGTTGGGTTTTATCGACCAGTAGCGGCCCTCTCCTGTTAAAAGGCGAGGGTCAAATCGGCCGCGGACCCGGTAGTAAGGGTTTGCAATTTACGGGGGAAGCGACGGCGGCGCCTGGGGCGGAAGATGCCTTGGTTGGCTTGCTATCCTTGCTTGGTAAGCGAGAAGGTAATAGTTATCGCTTAAAGTTATAAGAAGCGGGCTTGAGCAGAAATCATTTGGTATTTTTACGTAAGGCATTCGAAGAGAAGATGCAGAGCACAGTGCAGTCGGAATACAAAATACCATGTAGCGGACAGGGCGCTTTGCGGCACTGGCTCGTGCGTGCACTGGCTTTGTGTGTGCTGGGTGAGAGTGTATTGATTCCAGCCGCCTTTGCACAAAATGCGGCACAAAATGCGGCGCAAAATGCAGCGCAATCCAAGAATCCATCGTCGCAGCGTATGGCGCAGAATAATGCGGGCTTTAATCCGGTGGTGCCCACCGTAGCTGACGAGGGCAGCGTCACTTTATCGTTCTCCAATGCCGATATTGAATCCGTTGCCAACGTACTAGCGAAGGCCACTGGCCAAACCATTTTGGTTGACCCTAAAGTGAAGGGCAACATCAACCTCATTAGCAATCGGCCACTGAGCAAAGCCAAAGCACTCGATGCGTTTTCGACCGCGCTGCGTACGTCGGGCTTTGCGCTGGTGAGTGTGAACGGCATCTACCGTGTGGTTGCTGAGGCCGATGCCAAGTTAATTAGCAATGCGGTGGTGGCAGCGCCATCCCAGCAAGGCGGCGATCAGATTATCACCCGTGTATTTCGGCTTAATTATGAATCCGCCAATGGCCTCTTGCCGGTCTTGCGTCCATTGGTCTCGCCGAATAACACCATCAATGCCTACCCCGGTAACAACACCATTGTGATTACCGACTTTGCCAGCAATATTCAGCGCATCGCAACCTTGATCGAGTCGATCGATGCACCTACATCCAGCGATGTGCAAAGTATTAAATTGCATTACGCGATTGCAACCGATATGGCCACCATTTTGACTAAGGTTCTGGATACCGCATCTACAGGTGGTGCAGACCCCGCTCTTAAAACCTTGATCATGGCCGAGCCGCGGAGTAATTCCATATTGGTCCGGGGCGCAAGCACCGAGCGTATTCGGCAAATTCGGATTTTGGTGGCGCGTCTGGATTTGCCCACCGCGAGTAACGGCAACATTTGGGTAGTGCCACTCAAAAATGCGGAATCTACTAAGTTAGCAGTGACTTTGCGCGCGATTGTGGCAGCCGATGCGACTTTATCAGCTCAGGCCAGTGGTACGCCAGGTCAGCCCAGTACAGTAACGCCCAATGCCCCCCTGAATCAACCCACTCCACCGACTGCACCAGGCGCGACGGGTAGTAGTGCCGCAACATCGGCTTTAACTAGCAGCAGTAATCCGACGACCGGCGGCATCATTCAGGCCGAGCCCGCCACCAACTCCATCATCATTACGGCTAGTGAGCCTTTGTATCGCAACTTGCGTCATGTGATCGATCAACTCGACCGGCGCCGCACTCAGGTTTACATTGAGTCCTTGATTGTGGAGGTCAGCTCAAAAAATGCGGCTGAGCTCGGCATTCAGTGGCAGGGGATTGTCGGGTCGGGTAATCAAAACGTTGGCTTTGGCGGAACCAACTTTACGAACCCCCAAGGACCAATTGGCTCCAATATCCTTGCACTAGGCTCAAATGTGAATAACATCCTGAATCCAGGTAATCCGAGTGGAGTTCCTATACCACCGCCTCAGGGATTGAATCTTGGCTTATTGACGAAATTCAATGGCACCTACGGCATGTCGGCATTAATTTCAGCGCTGGCGACAACCCAAGGCACGAATATTTTGTCAACGCCGAACTTAATTACGCTCGATAACGAAGAGGCTCGCATTGTGGTGGGTCAAAACGTGCCGATCATTACGGGCTCCTACGCGCAAACGGGAACGACATCTACCGTTACGCCGTTTCAGACGGTAACGCGTCAAGACGTAGGTTTGACCCTCCGTGTACGGCCACAAGTATCCGATAACGGCATTGTCAAGATGCAGATTTTTCAGGAAGTCTCTTCCGTAGCGAATCCCTTTTTCCCATCGGGCATTATTCTGAATAAGCGCAATATCGAATCCAATGTCTTGGTGGACGATGGTCAGATTATTGTGCTGGGCGGTTTGATTGAAGACAAGTACAACGATTCATCGAGCGGCGTTCCCTTCTTAAAAGACATTCCGTATTTGGGCGCCCTGTTTCGTTCGGATTCCAAAGAGCGTACCAAAACCAATTTGCTGGTTTTCATACGTCCTTACATCTTGCGGGACCGCGATCAAAGCGCTGACATTACCCAAAACCGCCTCGACTTAGTACAAAAGACCGAAGACCAATTTAAGCAAGCCCCCATGATCTTGCCCAAAGAGGACTTGCCGCGGATTTCAGACTATGAGCCGCCCATGGTGCAGCCGGGCCCGCCTGTAAACCCCAATGTGCCATCGTCTGGATTGACCAAGCCGATACCGGTTCGACCCTCTAACGCGCCAGCCTCAGCTTCGCCGTCTGGGCCGGTTCCCATCACGGTACAATAAGCATGTTGCGCATTCCGTTTGCATATGCTCGGGCCAATCACATTCTGTTAAAGCCGGGCCTTGTTGAGGGCGAAGCGCCAACGGTCTGGCATAGTCCCGAGACACCGCTTTCAGTACTGCATGAGGTATCGCGTTTACTCGGGCCGATGCAGCGCATCGAACGTCCCAGCGCAGAAGTCATGGAAGCACTCAATACTGCTTATTCCAACGGCGACCTGGATGCCTCTCAAGTGGTCGATGAAGTAGAGGAGGCGGTCGATTTAACGCGCCTCTTGCAAGAGATGCCGGAATCGGAAGATTTATTGGAGATGAATGACGACGCACCGGTCATTCGGATGATTAATAGTTTGCTCAAGCAAGCCAGTCGCGATGGTGCATCGGATATTCACCTTGAGGCCTTTGAGCGCAAGTCGATGGTGCGCTTTCGGGTTGATGGTAATTTGCGCGACATTGTGGATATGCGGCGTGACTTGCATGCAGCGCTGGTATCGCGCATCAAAATCATGGCTTCCCTCGATATCGCCGAAAAGCGCATGCCACAAGACGGCCGAATTTCTCTGCGGGTTGGTGGTAGGGCAATTGATGTGCGGGTATCGACATTGCCCACCTCCCATGGTGAGCGGGTGGTGCTCCGTCTATTGGAAAAGAATTACGACCGACTCGATTTGCGTGCCCTTGGCATGGCGGACGACACCTTTAAACAGTTTGATCAATTGATTCATCGGCCGCACGGCATTGTGCTGGTCACTGGACCCACGGGTAGTGGAAAAACTACTACTTTGTACGGTGCTTTATTGCGCCTGCGCAATAAGATTAACAACATCATGACGGTGGAAGACCCGATCGAGTACAACCTCGATGGGATTGGTCAAACCCAAGTCAACGCCCGCATTGATATGAACTTTGCACGGGCCTTGCGCGCCATCTTGCGCCAAGACCCTGACATTGTGATGATCGGTGAGATTCGGGATTTGGAGACGGCACAGATTGCTGTACAAGCATCGCTAACCGGTCACTTAGTTTTAGCTACATTGCATACCAACGATGCACCATCTGCAGTCACCCGCTTGATTGATATGGGCATCGAACCCTTCTTACTCTCATCCACGCTCTTAGGGGTGCTCGGGCAGCGTCTAATACGGCTGTCGTGCCAAGCCTGCGGCGGTAAAGGGTGCGGTGTGTGCGGCGATTCCGGTTACAGCGGCCGCGCCGGCATTTATGAACTCATGACGACCAATGAAGCCATTCGGGAACTGATTCATCAGCATGCAGCCGAGAGTGAGATCCGCAAACAGGCGACAGTGGGTGGTATGCGAACCTTAGCGGACGATGGCAAGCGCTGGGTGAATGAAAACAAAACTACCCCCGAAGAAATCTTGCGCGTTACGGGCTCGGTGGATATTGAGTAAGCACAGAGGCTAAGCGCGCCATGCCACGCTACCGTTTTGAGGCCATGAGTTATGCCGGCAAGAGTGAGCGCGGCAGCGTCGAAGGGGAGAGCGTACGCGCCGTACGTCAAGCTTTAATGGCTAAGCAGTTGGTGCCTGTGACCGTTGAGCTAGAAGCCGAATGGAGTAAACAGTATTTTTGGAGTCGGTGGTTTTCTAAGAGCAAGCCCATCAGCCGAGCTGAACTAGCGATGCTGACAAAGCAAGTGGCTATTTTGGTCCGCTCGGGCGTGCCGATTGAAGAAGCTCTGTCGGTTCTTGCCGATGAAAGTAGTCAGGCGCACATTAAAGCCGTACTGCAATCCGTCGTTGCCGAGCTGCGCTCGGGTTTACCACTCTCGCGCGCGATTGCGACCCAAAGGGAATCATTTGATCCGCTATATCAAGGGGTGGTGGGCGCAGCCGAGCAGTCCGGAAAAATGGGGCAAGTCTTAACTCAGCTGGCCGAGTTTTTAGAAAAGCGCCAAGCCTTAAAACAAAAAGCCATGGGTGCTTTAGCCTACCCGGCGATGTTGACCGGCGTCGCTTTTTTGATCGTTCTGTTTTTGATGTTGTATGTGGTGCCGCAAATTGCAAGAGTGTTTCAGAACACCAAACAAGATTTGCCTTTTTCCACCCAATTTGTTTTGGGTTTATCGCATTTTGTAGTGACCTGGGGTTGGTTGCTTGCGATTGTGATTGCGCTTGCGGTATGGCTCGCTCGCCGTGCCTTGGCCAAAGAAGAGGTTCGGCTCAGAGCTGATCGGGCGCTCCTCAATTTGCCTTTAGTTGGCCCTTTGTTATTGGGTTTTGAGACGGCTCGCTTTGCCAACACCATGGCGATGCTGGTCTCTGCCAATGTACCGATTCTGGCGGCACTGCACAGCGCGCGGGATACCTTGGGCAATGCTGTGCTGCGGGCGGCGATTGACTCAACCGAGCTGCGCTTGCGTGAAGGAACGAGCTTGGCGCGCGCGCTGGGTAGTCAAGGTGTCTTTTCCCCGATTTTGATTCATTTGATTCGGTCGGGCGAGGCTTCGGGTAAGCTAGGAGAAATGCTCAAATATGGAGCTGAAAATGCTGAATTTGAGTCGGAGCAAAAAACCAAGATAGTGACGAGTTTGCTGGAACCAATACTCATCTTAGTGATGGGCCTGATGGTCTTGGGTATTGTGATGGCAGTGATGCAACCAATTCTGGAAATGAATTCAGGGGTGAGGTAAAAATGCAAATACTAATAATGATGAGCCCGCATAGCCGGGTACGAGCACTGCAAATTTCTGCAGGGCAACTCATTCTGGGTGGGCTAGCTTTTCTTGGACTGCTCTTCTTTATCGCCTGGTCAGTTACTGGATTTACAAATCAAACCCGCAATGCATTGTTCGCCATCGAGCGCAATGCCTTTTTAGAAACTCGCTTTATCGCCCAATCGGAAGGCGATTACGAGACTAAGTTAATGCAATTGCAGCTCCGCATGGATGAGGCGCAGCGTAACCTGAGTCAGCTCGATGATTTACGTAACCAACTGCTGCGTACCCAAGGTGGCGGGGTAGTTGAGCTAGGCAATCAAACCCAATTTGGTCATGCTCAGGGTGGACCCATTCACCCCTCGACAGCCACCATTAATTTGGGCAATCAAGGTGAGCAGTACGGCGCCCGTTTGGATCGCACAGTGCATGACTCGATCGCTTTGAGTGCCCGCGTCAATGCCATGCAAGCGGCATTAACCCACACCTGGGAAGGCAGCGGCCTACCAACCGGCTTACCCTTACCCGGCTTTATTAAGCCGTCTAGTGGCCTAGGCTATCGTATTGATCCCATATCCGGTCAGCTCGCTTGGCATGAGGGAACCGACTACCCTGCTGCCCATGGCACTCCCATCAAAGCGACGGGCGATGGTGTAGTCGTGCGCGCAGGTTGGGATACCGAATACGGCAACGTAGTTGATATCAAGCACCCCAATGCAGTGATTACGCGCTATGCCCATGCCCAAGCTTTGTTTGTGAAAGTAGGCGATGTGGTGCAGCAATCCCAGGTGATTGCCACCGTCGGCTCGACGGGTAGGTCAACTGGGCCGCATCTGCATTACGAAGTGATTCGCAACGGTCAGGCTTTGGTAAATCGGTAACGGATTTTTAAATGAAGCTAAACCGCTTTTCTCAATCGTTTTTTATCGTATTCGCTGCATTCCTGATCACCGCTTGTTCTGGCAACTCCACACCCAACAATGTTGTCGTGACTGGCTCGGTGAGTTCGGGCGGCTCGGTTCCGGCAGTGGCGATTGGCGGCGCTACCGTATCGATTTATAAAGCCCAGCTGGGCGCGCCAGTGCTTCTGGTGCAGACCACGACCGATTCTGCGGGGAACTTTAGCGCCAAGGTGCCGATTAGCAACGATGCCACTTCGCCAAATTTGTATTACGCCCGCGCCACAAAATCGCCGGGCATTGAGCTTTTGGCTGTTTTAGGGAGCGGCCCTCTAAGTAGCGTCAAGATAAATGAGTTGACCACGGTCGCTGCAGGCTATGCGTTTTCTCAGTTTATTCAAAGTGATTATTCGATTGCAGGTCAGTCATTGCCCCTCAGTATTGCTGCAGGCATGGCAGAAAACTTGGTGGCAGCGCAAACAGGTACTGCTTCGGTAGTCATACAAACATCACCAAACGCCTACGAAACCAATACTTGGAGTGCGATCGGCACCTTAGGTAATGTGCTCGCCGCATGTACCCAAGGAATTAGCAATGCGTGTAGTAATTTGTTTGCGCTGACACCCAATCAAAATGGCATCTTGCCTAGTACGAATTTTCAAGCGCTGGTAAATATTGCGCGCAACCCCGCTAATAATGTCACCGGCATTTTTAATCTTGGCAGCGTGGTAACAAGTTTTAGGCCTGCATTAACGGCGGCACAGAGTCCAATGTCAACAAACGTACTTGAAAAGCTTGATGCTTGGACTTTGGCGGTGAAAGTCAATAACAGCGGCAATGCGAACTGCCCCTTTGGCGGCCCAGCGAATGTGGCTTTTGATGCCAAAGGCTATGCTTGGATTAACAATAATGTGGTGCAAGGCACACCTGATTCTTCCAATTGTTTGATGGTACTTAAGCCAGATGGTAAGCCAGCGGATGGCCGCAACAATACACCGAGCTCACCAATAACGGGCGGCGGCATTTTAGGTTCGGGCTTTGGAATAGCTATTGATACCTTAGGCAATATTTGGTCGGGTAATTTTGGTTGGGGTGCTGTCGTGCCCGCTGCCGGTAGCGTCACCAAGTTATCCCCGCTGGGCGTACCCTTATCGCCATCCAATGGCTTGACCAACCAGCTTGATCGTGTGCAGGGGATTGCTGTGGACGCATCCAACAATATTTGGATGGCCAGTCACAACAGCAATACGGTGGTGGTTTATCCCAATGGCAATAGCAATAATCCCCTTACCTATATTGATAGCAATCTAGCCCCATTTGGTATGGCCATTGATAGTGAAGGCAGTGCGTGGGTTACGTATACCGGAAGTGATGTGGTTTCTAAATTCCGGATTGTGAGTGGTCAAATTGCGAAGCAATTTACGGTGAGCCTACCTGCTGATAGCAATCCTAAGGGTATCGCGGTGGATTCGCAAGGTAATGCTTGGGTTGCTGCTGGCAAGACCTCTACTGTCCACGTCATTAACGCAAGCGGTACGCTAGTAGGAAATTACACGGGGCAGGGCATCAATGGTCCTTGGGGTCTATCGGTCGATGCGAAGCAGAATATTTGGGTGGCCAACTTTGGCACGAGCGACCCTAGCGCGCGTTACAGCATTGTTCAGTTGTGCGGAGCAATGCCCGCCAATTGCCCGAGTGGAGTAGCCATGGGCACTGCGATTAGTCCAAGTTCGGGCTATACCTTGCCATCGGCTGGAAGCCAAGTCTTGCTCAATTCAGGGCAGCCACTGTACGGCCCAACTAATCCAGTGCCTGCTTATTTACCCTTAATGCGCCTCACATCCGTCAATGCCGATATGGCGGGCAATCTTTGGGCAGCCAATAACTGGAAGCCCAGAGGCTTGCAAGACTTGGTATCTAACCCCGGCGGCGACGGGATGGTGATTTTTGTTGGTTTGGGCGCAGCCACTAAGGCGCCTAGTTTGGGGCCGGCGAAGTCTGCACACCTTTAAAGTAGTTCTACTCCGGTTTGCTTTGGCATATCCAAATATAAACGGATTCAAGCGTAGCTTTCTTTGAATTTGTCATCATCGCCTATGCAGCCTCACCTCATGGGCACAACTTTCGCTATGAGTCCTTAGCTCAATTTAACTACGCCATGGACCTGCATTGAGGTCTCAGCTACAAGAAAACTCAGCCGCCGCTCGCATGGTCGGTAACTTGTCATCGGGTGTAATCAAGGACATTGCCGACCTCACTTCCACTTTTCTAGCCTTGAATAGCCCTACTAAATTTCTGATTCTTCTTAATTTTCTCTTCATTGCTGCGTTTTTTCAATGTAATTTATTTGTAATATTTAACTACTAGTCTAACTTTTTTACAAAGTGCGTCTCTCCTTTTTTGCCTGTAAAGCGTCTTTGCCGATTATGTACTTTCGCGAATAAAAAAATATGCAAACCATACTATTGACTCTTCAATATCCGGCTGCTCGGCTATTGCTGATTGCCGCACTGGCATTGTGCTTGGCTGCGTGTGGTGGTGGTGGCGATACTAATACGCAAGCACCAATGTCACCAACTCCCGGGAGCGCCTCCAAATTCATCCCCAAACCCGTACTCACTTTTTCGGACACTGGCCTTAGTGTGACTGACGGCGTTACTAGTAATGGCCGTTGGGATGTCAGCAGTCCCTTCCCCTGGGAATTTTCTTTTGATATGGGTGCAACATGGTCTCGAGGTCAGGATAAGTCTTTTAATGTCGAGGGTGATGGAGCCAAACTTATCTGGGTTCGTTCCTACGACGACATGGGTAATACCTCTGAGATTGCGGTGGTCAACTGCGTTCTGGACACTATGCCCCCAGCACCCATTCAAGCTGTCGTAATGACCCAGGACCTGACCCGATTGGTTAGAGTTTCCGGGGTCGAGGATCAGGGACAGTGGGAATATTCCTTGGATGACGCGCGAACTTGGCTAACTGGCACTGGAGATCGATTAGCCATCATGGGCAATGCGTTAACGGGACTGTGGCTGCGGCAGATCGACCTAGCTGGCAACAAGTCGCCTATGGAGCGAGTCAGTCTTGAGCCCAACAGTGCAACATGGCATGAGGCCTCCGGCAATCCCTTGCAGCCAAGCGTGCTGTCCTTACAGCAGGCTCGAACTGTTGTGCTTCACGGTTCTGTAGCTCGAGGGGATGCCGACTATATTCGCTGGGACATTCCCGTCGGGCAGAGTCTCAAAACTGTGCAACTGGTTCACTATGTTTCTTCTGACCCAATCGCCTTTTATGCTTTGCAGAGGGCCCCTGTCTTCGATGCTGGCTTCGATGTCAGCCGTATGCTGGTTTATGGCCACATGGGGCCGGAAGATCTCAAGCGTAACGTACTTGAAAAGTTGCCGCCCGCACAGTTAACTTCTGGCCCAATGACGTTGTGGTTTCAACAGACTGGCTCTCAAGCCACAGAATATGCAATTGAGCTCGTTTTTCAGCCTACAGAGTGATCCAGTGAAGGCGGCCATAGCCTCCTTACGTGATGATCAGTTCCGGGCTCGCTTGAGTCTAATTGCCGAGGCACTACTATCCAAGTAATCTTGCTGGTGCCCAAGAGAAGCCCATTTTGATCGTGGAGGCTGAAGCGCGCAGTCAAGTTTGGATCAATCCTGGTTTTGTGCCATACCACATTGATCAAAGCTAGAATTTTAATAATGGCAATTGGGGTATGGGCGCGGAGTAATGTTTAGATGCTATGGCATCTGCCTCAATTGAAGGGCAGATGGCAGTTTCTCTTGTTAAGATTTGTGGGCGATTGAATTCTAAAAGTGGTAGATTAAATGCGTGAATGCCATTCTCAATGTAGACAAAAAAATTACTACAAGGCTTAACCCGGTGAATTCCATGAACAAACTACTTCTCTTGATTTCCATACTGCTTCTGCCCATAAGCAATGCTGCAGCGCAAGCAGGCGCAATTGATCTCAAAACCCAAACTGCAAACCAAGTCGGTTTGACAGTATCTGGCTATATCTATGATGAGCCCAGTTTAGATGTCAAAATAACAGCCATTAATGTGGGTGTGGAATACCTCGGCACCTATGCTTTTCAGAACGATTGGTTTGTCTTGGGGCAAATTGATTACAACAACGGTCCAGTTCAATACAGCGGCTCCGGTACTGCCAGCGGCATACCCCAGTATTACGTCAACCTCAAAGCAGCGCTGGGTCGTGATTTTGCCTTTGATGGTTTTGTCCTCTCACCTTACATTGGCTTTGGCTACCGCTATCTTAATCAGGCTTTTGGAGGTGTTACAACATCCACCGGAGCTAGAGGCTACGATCGGCGCAGTACCTACAACTACATCCCCATTGGCGTGATTCATCGCTTTGCGGTCAATGACAACAAAGCCAAGTTAGAGACCACCTTGGAATACAACTATCTGATCTCTGGCAATCAATACAGTGGGCTCGCAGCGGCCAACCCCTATTTAGCCAATCAAAATAATGTACAGAATTCAGGGTACGGGATCAACCTCACCATTCTCTACAAGCAAGATCAATGGGGCTTTGGGCCCTACTATAAGTATTGGAATATCGCGGATTCTCAAACCAATGTGAATCGAGGCATTGCCGCAGGCATTCCCTTCACCTACACCACTAAAGAACCCGCCAATACGACGAATGAGTTTGGTCTTAAGCTGACGTACTCTTTTTAAGTACAGGCTCTATTTCAAGATACGCAGCAGCATAGGCGCCTAGTTTGGCGCCGACGAAGTCTCTGAAAGAGCGGAATCAAGTTGGTGATACGGAATATAAGTCCAACTTACTTCAGCAACGCATTGACCGCTAATAAATCCTGATCGGTAAGTGCCGCAGCTTGGGCTTTAAGCTTGAGGGCATTCAGAATGGTGTCGTATCTGGCTTTGTACAGCGTTGCTCTTGTCGTGAAAAGGGCGTCGAGTGCAATCAGTACATCTAGATTGATCAAGGTACCGACATCAAAACCCAGCTGACTCGATGCCAAGGCAGAGGCCGATGACTTTTCTGCGGCCTCAAATGCCCTCACCGTTGCAAGTCCGCCATAAAAGCCGGTAAAGGCTTGGCGTGTTGCTTGAGCGGCCGTTCTACGTAAATTGTCGTAATCCGATTTGGCTTTATCCACTAGCGCTGCCCGTTGCCGAATCACCGAGTTATTAAAGCCCCCCGAGAAAATCGGCAGACTCATCTGTAGCGCAATGGTGTTATTGAAGATATTTTGCGTGGTCGATGGGTTGAAGTTGGTGGGCGAGCCGTTAGCCGCGTTAAAGCCGGTCGTGCCCACAAAGTTCACTGTAGGGTAGTTGGCTGCCAAAGAACCTCGATAAGAGCTTTGGGCAATATCCACATTGAGCTGACTAGCGAGCACTCCATAGTTAGCTGCTTCGGCTTGCTTAATCCAATCACTTAATTCTTGACCGGGGGGCAGCTTGGGGTTGACGCTGTCTGCAATCGGTATCCCTTTTGCATCCTTTGTTTTGGCTCTCGGATCAGCAACTACTCCTTCAATTTTGGCGTCTTTCGCGAGTGGCTTGAGTGGCGGTACTGGGTGGCCAACGATCTGCTCGAGCACACCGCGTCGCACAATTAACTCTGCTTGAGCTGCGGTCTCTTGGGCGTTGGCTAAATCAAAACGGGCTTGGGCATCATTGGCATCGACAATAGTTGCTGAACCTACTTCAAACTTTGATTGGGCTGCTTGGAGTTGCTGCTTAATTAACGCTTTTTTATTCCTGAAGAGCTCGACGTTGTCTTGTGCTGTAAGCACATCAAAGTAGGCTTGCGATACCCGAATCACTAAATCTTGTTGGGCCTGTAAAAACTGCAAGTCGGATACTTTGGTAATGAGATCGCCTTGCTTAAATACCTCAAGGGCAGCGGCATTAAAAACCGGCTGGGTTAGGCTAACCGTATAACTCTTTTGATCAAAGATGCGGCTATTGCCTTCGCCATGCTGGAAAAACCGAGTAGCAGTGGGGTTGGCGGAAACCTGGGGTAGCAAAGTCGATAAGCCTTGCCAATAAATTTCTTTATTGGCGGCGTAATTAAAGCGGGCACTGTTGAGAATGGGATCATTAAATGCTGCCTCTTGATACAGGCGCATGAGATCCATATTAGGACCAAAATTGACGGCATCGCGAGGATTGCTGCTGAAATTACTAAAAGCTGGAACGCTGCTCAAGGCAGGCGATGTTAATGCTGGCGGCAAGGATAGGTTTTGCGTTCCTGGGCCAGGCGTTTTAGCAGATGTATCGGGTAGGACCGTCACTTGGCCGGCTGTGGGTGCATTGCGATCTTGGGCTGGACTAACAACTTGCGCCAAACTGCTGGCGGGAAGAGTCAGGGCCAGAGCGCCCGAAATGCCGGCGCTCATCACGCCTTGGAGGTAGCGGCGCTTAAAGTGGGCGGGAACTGAAAAAAACGGCAAGGTCATTCAAATGGATGTTTGCTAGAAATACATGAAAAGGGAGTATCCCATTACCCTCAGTTTAAGGCTAAACCGCCTGCCAGTGCCTAAGACTACTGGTCTGGAGTGGGGTTCCTATTTTCCAGGGATGCAATATGGGCTTGGAATTGCCCGCTGGTCGTAAAATCGGCCTATGGATCTATTACTACTGGGCAAGGCCCTCATTCTCGGAATTGTTGAAGGCTTGACCGAGTTTTTACCGATTTCCAGCACAGGGCACCTGATTTTGGTCGGTGACTTACTGGGCTTTAATGATGAGCGCGGTAAGGCCTTTGAGGTGATTATTCAGTTTGGCGCTATTTTGGCGGTCTGCTGGGAGTTTCGAAGCAAGCTGTGGTCAGTGGCCTCTACTATTAAGACCAGCAGTGCTTCGCAGCGCTTTGTGGTGAATGTACTAATCGCCTCCATTCCGGCGATGACGCTGGCTTTACTCTTTGGAAAATACATCAAGCAGTTTTTATTCTCACCCATTCCCGTTGCCATGGCATTTATTGGCGGTGCCCTGATTATTTTCTGGGCCGAAAGCCGTCAAAAGCAGGCAGAGCAAGGTCTTCAAAAGGATGCGATTGCAAGAAGCGGTAGGGCTATTAAAACGGTGGATGATTTAACTCCGCTGGATGCGCTCAAAGTCGGTTTGGCTCAGTGCGCCGCCCTCATTCCTGGAACCTCCCGTTCGGGCGCCACCATCATTGGCGGCATGCTGTTTGGTTTACCCAGAGCAGTTGCAACCGAGTTTTCTT
>Ga0247833_1003138_pt1 | contig 22468 bp, 28 predicted proteins | sample LaCruzMarch2015__7_FD_187117 | JGI IMG/M metagenome (GOLD analysis project Ga0247833, IMG submission 187117) | Freshwater microbial communities from meromictic Lake La Cruz, Castile-La Mancha, Spain - LaCruzMarch2015_8m | ecosystem: Environmental > Aquatic > Freshwater > Lake | place: Spain... | reverse complement strand
TGAAGACGAAGATGAGTAGCAAATGGTGTGGGGCCTTAAAAACCCCACATTAAAAGCCCAAAGCTACAATTTCCTTGTGAGTTCTAATTAATAATTGTGGGTATTCCTTGTTAGTAGAATAGTTATATAACAGGTGGTAGTATCTATTTACATCATTTACGCGCAGTTTTGACTGTAATAGCCGCTCATTTCTAAAAGAAACATAGGCATCTTTCGTATTCAATAGATTCATATAATACTCTATAGAATGGCATTTAGACTTAAATTTAGCCACTCTAAAGGGGGCGTTTGGGTTACCCCTTGGGGTCATACCGGTATGTAAATTTTTGAACTGATATATGCCCATTAAATTGTTTCCCTCTATTGCATAACGACTACGGCCATAATTAGACTCTAATGCTGCTTGAGCTAGGAGTAGTTTTCTTGGTATTCTGTCTTCTTTCTTAATGTTTTTTTCTAAATAATCCGCGCATTTATTGACGGATTGAATGAATTCTTTGTTATTAGTGTAGCCAAAGGCGGGTTCTGAAAATGCAACAAACAATATAATAAATACCCAAATGAAGGTTATGATGATGTACAGCATATAATCTTTTAAATTATTCACGTGTCCTCCTGCGATGTTAGTTGATTTATAAACTTATCTATTTAGATAAGGTGCAGTCCTATAGCTGCTTATTGGTTCATATTCTTTCATTGTGTTCATTTTTTAGGTTTTGTCAACAGTAGTTAAATCCTTGATATTGTAGTATTTATCTACTCTTTCTAAAAATTCGTGCATATATTTTTTAAGTTCTTCTCCCTCTATAATAAATTCTTGATAATAACTATCTGGTGTAACCATCATAATAACTCCTTTTTGAATTGAAGTTCCATAAACTGTATTGTGCGACATTGCATATGCTGCAAGTTGTAGACAATATTCGGTTATCCACTCTCTTCGCTTCGGTTTATTTGACTGTTTAAAGTCAATAATACTGTCCTTTCCATCATGCACTGCAACCATATCAGTAGCTCCCGCATACAAATCTGGGTAAAATAGGGTAGCTTCTGTGGCGTAATATTCGCTGACTTTATCTTTCAATCCTTTCTCAAAGATAGTTTGTGCCATGTTATGTGCATTACGACCTGTGACTGTTAGATCAAGATAACCTTGCCCTGTTATATAATGTTCTAAAATTGTATGCATCGCCGTTCCACGATTCGCTGCGGTTGTAACTACTTTCTGCGCTTCGGTAGCACCAACGCGTTGTTTCCACGCATCAAGTGATTTTCTTTTTTCTTCCGGCATCGTTGCAGAAAGAATGGTGGTTACCGATGGTAATTTTGTTGCACCAATCTCATAGTGTCGTTTGTCATTAATTAACGATCTAATGGATTTAGGGTAAATAAATTTAGGATTGTGTTTCATATATTTCTAATATTTTTTTACACATATTAATGGTTACTTGACCTTTAATCCAATTAGCTCGTGAAGAACAAAAAACAATATTATCAATAGTATATGGCTTATTATTATCTAAACGATCAATTGAAATTTGATTTCCTCTTATTTGTTCTCTATTTCTTTTATGAAAAATAGGTTCATTTGTGTAGATACAATTTTGTCCATATTTTAATTTATGTTCTTCCCATTTTTTTATTAGTTGTTTATATGTAAATTCAACCGCATAAACTTTTCCTCTGTCTTTTCCATCATCGCTTGCTTCTTTTCTACTTACCATATTACGATAAATAGATTGTAAAAAACCATTTTCAGTTGATAAAAATTTACTTTTTCTAATATAATCACATTTTTTGCAATTACTTCTTATTCCATTTTTTTTCCAACAATCTTTAGTAAATTCGGATTTAGGTTTTACAATTAAACATTTGGTGCATTTTTTTTCTTTCATTAATGTAATGTGTTGTGATTGTAAGGTTCTATATTTTCAGATTGTTTTAAAACAGTATTAATAACTTCTCTAAATTCACCAGGATGTTTAAATACAGTTTTATATAGTCTTAAAGATTGTGCCATCATCGTAGATGCAACCATCTGTGGTTCATTGGTTCTTAAAACTAATTCAACCATCTTATCAAACAATTCTGCATAGATCATTTCAAGTTCTAGCTCTTTATTTTTTTTATTTTTTCTCATAAACCAATAGATCTAACATCACTTTCAATATAAATTTCATTTAGTTCTTTATTTTTTATTTCATACAAAGGTGCTTTAGTTTTAAATGAACTACCATCAGTTCTAAAACGATCTTCTCCTTTTTTATAAAATTCACATTTTAAAAAGAATTCATCTTTTGGCAGCCAACCACATATCTGAATTGTTCTGTCTTTTTTTACAATGCTGTTGAATATGTAAATGTCATTTGGAAAATCTTTTTGATAACCAACGAAGTTGTGAACGTAATCTGGTTTCATATAAACTGTTCGGCCCATAGTTTTGATATCTACTTTTTTTCCATTGATAACAATATCCACGATCCCCGCTTCGTTATACTCGGGTAGTTTACCATAAACGATGTCATAGATTACTGCTTCGCCAATGATTCCTGTGTATTGTTGTTCTTTATTTCCGTTCGCGCCAATAGATCTATTACCAAAATTTCTTTTGTTAACAGTATCCCAAGCGAACTTACAAAGATCTTCTCTCAACTTTATGTTCAACATTTTATATTTTTGGTGGCCTCATACTGTACATTGCTATGATTGTGAGAACAAAACTAACTAAAATTACTAAATCAATAATAGCCATTAGTACATCATGATAGTTAAGATTAATAACAACCACATACAAATAACAAATAACAACCAATAGTTTGGTTTAAAATTATCTAATTTCATACAATGGCTCCTGTGTCATCAATGTTCTCTAACATTTCTTCTTCTGTGAATGTTATCTCACCTTGTGATTTACAGTTTTTACATTGATATACTTCTCCGTAGCAATCTCTACGATATCCATTACCACCACAATCGTGGCAGATAATTTTACGAGTTTTGTTTTCCGTTTCCATTTGCTTTGTCTCCTCTATTTTCTTTATAGAACTTTAAAAGTTTATCTACCATTTTAGATCTAGTTCTATTTGTTCTTTCTGCTTGTATTCCAAGTTCTTTCCAAGTTGTTATTGCAACAGATAAGGACTTGTATTTAGACGGGTTTGCCATTTTCTTCTCCTTTTGTTAGTTTTTTTCTATATAATATTCGTAAACGGGTTTTTTATTTTGATCTCCTGCTTCAATTTTTTTTTGATACAAAGTGACTAAACTAGTCTTTTTTTCGAACTTTAAAAGATCTTCTGAAAATTTTCTAAACTCATATTTATTTTTAGAATCTTCAGCGTAAAAACCTTTGTAATACACCATTTTTTCACCTTTTTTTGCGGATGCAGCCCAGTTTTCTATTTCTTCAAACGTTATCATATTTTTTCTTTCTGTTGGTTTCATAATAATATGGGAAGATATACTAAAAAAACAAGTGTTGCAAGATAATTATTTTTAGGGTATTGTGGAGATCTCTTCTCACACCTTTTGTTTGCTCGTCCTAGTACAACTAGGGCGGGCATTCATTATCTTCTTCCCTGACCTTTATATTCTTTTCTACTACTACGTTTATTGGGTCTTTTAGAATGACGACCTGGTCTTTTTTTATTGGTATGTTTAATGAATGTACCAGAACCTGATTGAACTTTACGCGCCACTATTCTTTAATTTCCTTAATTCTTTTAATGCCATGTTTATCTGTTTCTACAATGGCTTTTACTTCTTTACAACTCCAATCAACATTTGTTCCTGGATTTCTTTCAACTTTTCTCTTTTGTTCTAAACATTCTGCAAGACTAGCTTTAGGTGAATAACCCTCTAATTTATTATTCATATACATTAATAATGCAAAAACGGCTTCGATCATTACTTACCTTTTGTAGCATCTAATTGTTTTTCAAGTTTTTCTACTTTCTTTTCTAATTGAGCTATCAATACTTTTGTGTGAACATTTTCTTCTAATTGTTTAGAATGTTTATCTAATGCTTTAGCTTGATACTCAATTAACATATACATCTCTTGATTCTTTGGAGTTTGTTCTGCCTTTTTTAAAAGGTCTTGTGCCATTAATTTTTCATTAGTCTCAAGTCTATTTAATCTTTCAACGATCCCAAAATACGTCCATACCGCTACAACAATAGCAGATATGATAGCTACTATATTTTTAATAGGTAAAGCTACCTGTGTTTGATCACTTAATTTTAATTCACTCATGTGGTTTCTCTGTTATCATTCCTATTCTTTTACTATTTGTAATAGGAATGTATTTAATAACTCCGTTAATATATTGTTCTACTTCTTCACCACACAAAGAACATCTGTAGAAATCTTTATATAAGAATAGCAAAGGTGATAATAAATTGCAATAGGGACATATACCATGCTCAATTTTAGCAGCTAACTGTAATGGTGTTCTAAATTTTTTCGTTTTTCTTGGCATCTATATTATAGAACATATCATCTGTGTCTTCTAATTGCCAACTTCTATTTTCTACATTCCATTCTGTAGTTTGAACTTTATAATCCGGCCAATGTTTTGAAGTTGTAAAGCTAGGAATACTCCACAAAATACGATTATTAGGTTGAGCTGCAAAAAAACCGTTATCAAGAGCCAAAACGTGAGCACACTTATGCTGATCAGGTATTTCGGAATGTTCAGTATCCAAGATATTAGGTTCTGGATGTGCCCAATCAATTGTAAATAAATATTGTCCATGAATAAATTTTTTATCTTTACCTAAATATTTACAGCGCTGCCCGATTAAAAAATCAAAAGTAGTAATAGCAGGATAATAACTAAATGAATTCCATAACTCAAGATCTTCGAGATCTGGATGTTCCATTTGTCCTTGATGCACAGTACCGCTGCTTCCTCCTTGAATAAAAGCAGAGATAGGAAGCCGCCAATATATTGCACCATTCGTAAGTAAAGCATGAAATAAGATCGCACGCCCTGGAATACTTGCAATACCAATGACCACACAATCTTCAGTTTCGCCATGATGTTTTCGTAAGTCATATAAATACTCTCTCCTTATTTTACAATAAATCGGTGGTATATTAGCATTTAAATAAGACATTGTATATTATTTAATATCACCCCAATTATCTCCTAGTTCACAATCTACTTTATTTGGTATTTTTAATTTAACTGCATTTTCCATAATTTCTATTATTTTATTCTTTGTTTCTTCAGAATCAACAGATATATCTACTTCGTCATGTATTTGCATATGTGGTATAATTCCATTTTCATACAAAGCTACCATAGATTTTTTAGTCATATCTGCAGCAGATCCCTGTATTAATTTGTTTAAAGCTTTATAAGTAAATGCTCTTTTTAAAAAATCTCCATATTTCTTTTTAGCTTGTTCAAGTGGAAGTGGAGTATTGACACCAAATTCAATTGGTTGCCAAAGATCAAACCTACAAATTCTACCACCTAGTGTTCTAATTCTTCCATCTCTCTCTGCTTTCCTTGTTGTATTATCCATACTCTTCTTAACAAAAGGAGCTTTAGTGTGATATTGTCTAATTAATTTTTCAGCATCATCTTTCATTAAACCTAGTTCAGCCATTAATTTATTTTTACCCATACCATACATTAATCCAAGATTAATTGTTTTTGCTTGCGATCTTTCAATCCCTGCCATCTTTGCAACACTTGCATGAAAGTCTGCTTCTCCTGATTCATATGCTTTTGCAATTTCATCAACACCTTCTAAATTTTGTAGGATTGCGTAATGAACTAGTATTCTTGGTTCTTGTTGTGAATAATCAAATACTCCCCATTTACAATTTTCTTCTGGAATAAATATAGATCTAATCAATGGACCTAATTCTTTATGTCTTACCGGAATCTGTTGTAGGTTTGGATTAGACATTGAAAATCTTCCAGTAACAGTTCCACCATCATCAGATCGTATTTGATTTATCTCCGCATGTATTCTACCTTTGAAAGAATGTTTTGTAATTGTGTCTATAAAAGTTGTGTGCGCTTTATTTATCTCTCTTGCGTTTGCAATTGATTGTGCAAGTTCATGAGGATGATTTGCTAAAAAGTTTCTTGTAAAACTTGGAGCTCCTGTTTTTTCTGTTTTATCATATGGAAGTTTAAGTACATCAAATGCCTTTGCAATAGATGCTGCGGCCCATAATTCTACATTAACTCCTGTTAACTTATTGATTTTTAACAATAATTTCTTTTCTTCTTCTACTAATTTATTCTTAATTTTTTCTGCTTTTTCTAAATCAACTCTTACTCCTTTGAATCTCATGTCTACAAGGCAAGGAAATAATTTTGTTTCTAAATTAAAAACATCCCATGCTTGTTCATTTTCTAATTCTATTTTCATACGTTGCCAAAGTTTTAATGTAGCTTCTGCATCTCTTTCTGCGTACTGGCCAACAAACATAGATGGAAGTTTCCATAAATCTTTTTTAGGATTGATTCCATATTCTTTCGCTGCTTCGTTTAAAACTTTTTCATCTTTACCTAAACCACAATATTCTTTTGCTAGTGTATCTAATCTATAACTTAATCTATTTTCATTAACTAAAGATGCAGCTATCATTGTATCTACAATTCTACCTTTAATTTCTATTCCATAAGATCTTAACCAACACACATCATAAATTGCATTATGAAATATAAATGTAGCATCTTGTTTAAATAAATCTTGTAACCAATTTAAAACTAATTTCTCATCCATATTACCACCAAGATGATGACCAAACGGATAATAACCTGACCAACCTTCTACAGCTACAGCAACACCAACTATCTTACCATTTTTAATTACGTTCCCCGATCCAAGTTCAGTTAAATAAGGATCATATGTTTCAAGATCCACAGCTATTTCTTTATGACCGCGTAAATCTTTTAATTCTTCCGGCATTACCCATTCCGTTTCCGGAACAAATAAAGGTTGTTGAAAGGTTCGTGTCATTTATCTTTATAATCTCTTTCTAAAATCATTTCTAAATAATGAATTGCTTTTAATATATCTTCCTTCTTACCTTTTAATCTATGACGACAAATGTATTTAATTGCATTGCCTTCTGCAAAAGGTAAATTGTTTTCATTAATAAATACAGATGGTTGTATTACCATTTGTTTATAATGTTTACCACCTACTTGTCTAAAGAATGTTTTATTGCTCATATTTTTATTGTGGTAGTTGTTGGTTTAACAGGTAAAAAAAACATGGGAATCGAAAGACCTGAACCAACTTTGCCGATGCAAGAAGCTACCACTCTCCCCAAATGCCTTCTCTCTATCCCATTCTGTAACATCATATCAAATATGCCTTGTTGAAATCTCTTGGTTCTATTATGTGAAGTTCTTTTTTAGCTCTTGTGCAAGCAGTATAATATAATCTGTGTAATTCATCTGGATCATATTCATTTTGTCTTATAGCTGCTGCTGTTAAATCTGTTAGAATACAAATATTATCTCTTTCACCACCTTTGAATGAGTGGATTGTAGACATAAGAATTCTAGGAGTTTTATTTATCTTCTCACCATTTGCTCTCATATTACGAATATAATTTTCTGTAATTGTATCAACACCTTCAAATGACTTATACCATACTTCATTTGTAAGTAAACCATGTTTTTGCATACAATCATTTATTAAATAACTTTCTTCAACTTTTAATGTTTTAGCATCTCTATATTGTGGTGCAACATAAGCTCCAAGATATTTGTATATATTTTTAATTTGTAAATAATTTAAAGGCATACCATTTCTAAAATCTTCCCAATTACTTAAAGCCACTAATAATTCTAATTTAATAGAGTTAAATCCTTTGTATTGATAGTACCAACCCTGTAATTCACATAATTCTTTTACACCATCTAAAAAATAATTAGCTGATGCAAGAACTGTCCATTCTCCTTTAGACATATCCAACTGTGTAATATCTGTATGATATTTTAAAATGCCTGTTTCTTCACGTGGTTTATAGTCTTTTTCATATCTATTCTTAATTCTTGATATAATTCTTTGTGATAATTCATGTATAGGACCACCAGGAATACGATAAGATTGATTAAGTATCTTAATCTCGTCCACCTCATCTTTCATCGCTATAAAGTGATCTACATCGGCCCCAGCCCATTTAAATATAGCTTGATCATCATCCCCTGCAATGTATGTTTTTTCTGCGTTTTTCCATATAGATTTGACCATTTCCCACTGTAAATGTGATAAATCTTGTGCTTCATCTATGAATAATACTTTAAACTTTGGTGATAAATCTCTCTCAACAAACTCTTCTATTAAATCAGTATAATCTTTTAATCCTTTTTCTTTCTTATATCTTTTTAATTCTTGATCTAACAAAAATAAAGTATCTCTTTCTATATCTAATAAATTGTTTCTTAAATCATAACAATCCATTAGATCTATTTTTTTAATTCTAGCTGTATTAATGATAGTTAAGTATTCATTATCTGAATTGAAGATACCATTCTCATCAGAATAAGATGCAGTCTTTATTGGTATATTGCATTTAATCCCAAACTCTTTGTAATCTTCTGGGCTCATCATTCTATCTTTAGTCATACTTAACATTTTAAATGCTAAAGAATGAAGTGTTTTAAAATATATTAAATCATGTTCTATACTTAATCCAAATTTTTCAGAAGCTCTTGTTGCTGCTTCTCTTGCTGCTTTCTTTGTAAAAGAAAAATAACCTATCTCCTGTGGTCGTGTTCCACTTTTTATAAATTCATCAACCAAGTTTAATAATGTTGTAGTCTTTCCTGTTCCTGGTGGTCCTAATATTATTGTTCTCATTAAAAATGTTCCTCGTGATATTTAACTTGTGATATTGTTGTGTCTATCTTCTTCATTGTTTTAATCTTAACTAATCTAGGTTCTTGACCTTTAATCTTCATTCTAACTTCTTCTATAAATATAGTTTTCAATTGTTTTAATAAGTTACCTGTCTTTGCCTTATCCATTTCCCAATGATTCTTTTTGCAGAAATTAAAAAAGTCTTCCATTCTAAAGTATGTAAATTCTCTTCTGTCATCTGTGTATGGAAGTTTATTAAATATATCATCCATCGTTCTTGCATTCTGTCTATTTGTAGTCCAATCTTGTAATAAAGATGTTATCTGATTCATTGGATCTAACGATTCTAAAGGTTCTACTGTTTGCATTTTATCTATTAATGGTTTTAAATAAAACTCTCTCCAATCTTTATCTTTAAGTTTAGGTATAACAAGATCTGCTTTTTCAAGTATTGCAATAGAGAACATAACTGGATTTGCTAAATGTTCTGTTTTTAATTCTATTCTTTTTTCCTCATCTCCTTCTCCTACATTTAAAAAGTACTGTGGTGGATTAGAATTATATTTTATTAAGTTATTTAAAGAAGGCATACTCTCTTCATCTAAACCTACACCAAACTTTTTAGTTCTACACAATGATGCATTACAAACATCTACAATAGGTGGAAGTTTACATCTGTATTTGTCATAACCTTTTCTACCAATTGATTTTAATAACTGTTGTACTTCACTATTAGGTAATGGTGGATTCATGTAATTTAAGTTAGCCGCAACGACTTTATCTTGCCAAAAATCTGGATCAGATTGTTTAAAATATATGGCGATATTAAACAATGCATTATTCCTAGATCCTTCGCCAAAGCCGTCGCGAGCTAATCTATTTAAACATGGAGGCCCATCTTTAAATGCTTCTTCTATCTTCTCTTCTTTGATTTGAATCTTCTCAACTTCTTCCCTGCTGCAAGCATAAATATCATAGAGCTTATAAAATTCCTCAAGTGATACAGCGGAGCCATTATCGTCGAACGCATATCTTAATCCTTTGGTTTGGTTATGGTAGGGTAGATTTAAAAAATTACCTGTGTCCCCACGTTCCACAAGTATTTCAGTTTGTTTAGGGAATATCTCAACTCCTTGATATCCTAATGCATCTGAAATCTTTTTAAGTGTAGACTGCATCAATGATGCAGTTATGAATTCTTTAGTAAATAAAAATATATGTGCTCCACCAGACTTTGATCTAAATACTATAAGTGGAAGTTTTAAATCTCTTATCTTTTTAATTAATTGAGCATGATTAAGATTATACTGATCAACATCAATACAACCCCACTTACAGTTGTTATCTTCATTAATAGGAATAATACCAAGAGCAGGATCAACACCATTAAGATGATCTTCCCATAGTTTATCAACAACTTCTTTTCTAACAATAAATGCTTTTCCTTTTTGCTTTCCATTTTCTCCGCGCTCACCTTTTTGATACTGACCATAAGCTGTTTTAAAGCCAGTAAATATTTCTTTAAATTTTTCTTTCATAAACTGCCATATGTTTTGGGGCCCGTATTACCGAGCCCCGTTTCTTAATTAACCTAGAACGGTACGTTCTCTGTTATCTTCTCTTCTACATCAGCTCTTGTTTGCACCGATCCTTTTTTTACGTCACCAGAAAAACCTTTTGCACTCAAGTACAAAGATTTATCTTTGGTTTCTAAAATTCGATCTTGTGTTACTACCCAACCATACCAACTACCTTTATCATTTTTTTGTAAGTTAGATGATAAGTTGTATACAACACCATGCATTGGAGGAACTGCAAATCCGCCTTTACCGTCAGAGATCTGAACAGTTTTCATCATTGCGTTCCACTTCTTGCTCACATTGAGTTGAGTTGACTTCATGGTAATTAAAGCTGGGGTATAACCACCTGCTTTAGTTTCTACCATTACATAGTAAGATGCAGTCTCTTCTAAATAGTTACCATTTGGTAATCTAATTTTAGATCCTTCTCTCTTACCTGTAGCTATCACTGGACTGTTGGGAGCATGTAATGCAACCGGAGCTGCAGATCCTTCTCCTCTATCAGACCATTCTGGATAGTCTTTCTTATAGTAACAAGGAATAACTTTAATTCCTTTTTTACCATCATACAGTTCATTCGTAACTGTATTGTATATGTTTCCAGGTTTAGCGCCTGTAACATATTTAGAATCACCTTCAGTTACCTGTGGTGATAGTTGACCAAGTATTCTTATGAAAGGTAACGCAAGATCTTGTTGCGTCATGTTTTCAAAACCTTTGTCTAGATCATCTCCAAACAAAGCGACAGAACCATTAGTCAACGGTTTTTTTACCATTGCTTCATTAGCCATCATCGTTTCTCCATTATTTACGGGTTATTTTTGTTGTGTCTTTAATCCAAGTACTAAAGACATCAGAAGGCATGTCGAGCCCGGACTCGACACGCTCCTGAAATAAAGCTGTCAAAGTGTTCCAAGCCACATCAGATTTCTGATTTGGTTCAAAACCATTTGACGCTGCAAGGTCCAACAAACGTTGTGCCTTGTCATCTTCGCCACGACCAAAGGTCACAATTACATTATTTTTAATAATGTCACCTAGACCGTTTTCACGAAGCCAGTTATACGCTGATTGTCTTCTCTCATCTTCTTTAGGGAGAGTACATCTGTATTCTCTTTTTACAGTTACAGATGATCCATCAGCAAGTTTCAAAGAAGTTAAACCTTGTTCTGCAAGCAGTTCGGGTATCACTCTTGAACTAATATCGTCAGCCATTTTTTTTAAATTATCTACGTGTTCTTCAGCACGCTCAATATCATCTTGTAAACTTTTTAGTTTTTGACATTCTGCTGCTATCGTAGTTACTTCCACATTATCTAAAAGATCTGTTGAATCTTCTAGCATCATACTCTTTACATCATCACTCATTGTGTTCCTCATTGTTGTTATCCTTTCTGATAGAGATCGAATTCTATTGGGTAATATTTAAACTCTCTACGATCCCATTTCAAGAGCTTAAATTGGCCATTGGTCATGTCACTTGCTATAGCACAGGAAATACCAATGACCGCCGGATCTCCTGTAAGCAATATATAATCTTGCTTCCTAAAATCTTTCAAGTTCTTTCGCATCTTAAATACGAAAGGTGCTGCATTAAATGCAACTTGATCAAAGTACGCAAGACATATAACTAAATATCCAAAATTAGATGCGCTTAATATATTTATGTTAGCTGGTGGATGTTGTAATACATACACAAAATTTTCATTAGGATTTTCCTTAATGAACTCTAGAAACTCTGTTAGACTTTTGTCTTTATATAATTCAAATATTTTATTTTTCATTCTATTATTTCTCTCTTGACAAATCATATAATGATCTTTATTTAATAAGTCAATAGAAAGAATTTAATTATTTATGGTTAGAGATTATAGATTTAAAACCAAGCCGTATGAGCATCAATTAGTTGCTTTAGAAAAGTCTTGGGATAAAGAAGAGTATGCTTATTTTATGGAAATGGGAACTGGAAAATCTAAAGTTCTTATTGATAATATAGCTATACTATATGACAAAGGTAAAATAAATGCGGCGTTAATTATAGCACCAAAAGGTGTTTATAGGAACTGGTTATCTTCAGAAATTCCTACACATATGCCTAGCCATATACAATATAAAAGTGTACTATGGACGGCTTTAACATCCAAAACAAAAGATAAAGAGTATCAATCTTTGTTTGAAACAGACTACAACCTTCACATCTTTATTATGAATGTTGAAGCTTTATCAACTACAAAAGGTTTAACTTTTGTACGTAAGTTTTTATCATGCCACAATACTTTAATTGCTGTAGATGAATCTACAACTATTAAAACACCATCAGCTAAAAGAACTAAATCAATTTTAAAATTATCAGAGCTTGCTAAATATAGAAGAATACTTACAGGTTCTCCTATTACTAAAAGTCCATTAGACTTATATACTCAATGTGGTTTTCTTAATGAAGAACTACTTGGTTTTAGTTCTTACTATGCATTTAGATCTAGATATGCACATATGATAGAAAGAAACTTTGGTGGTCGTAGGGTTCAAATAGTTAAAAGCTATCAAAGACTAGATGAATTATCTAAATTAATAGAACCATTCTCTTATCGTGTATTGAAAGAAGATTGTTTAGATTTACCTGATAAAATTTATATTAGAAGAGAAGTAGAACTTACAGAAGAACAAACAAAACTTTATTCTACAATGAAACAAATGGCATTAGCTACTTTAAATGGAAAGTTATTAACTGCACCTAATGTATTAACTCAATTAATGAGATTACATCAAATAACCTGTGGTCATTTCAAATCAGATGATGGAAAGATACAGGAACTTAAAAACAACAGGATAGAAGAACTAATGTCTATTCTTGAAGAGACAGAAGGTAAAGCAATTATATGGGCCAATTACATTTATGATATTGAACGTATTGTTGCAGCTATTAAAAAAGAATATGGAGAAGATTCTGTTGTGCAATATTATGGTGCTATTAATTCAGATGAAAGACAAAAGAATATAGAACGCTTCCAAGATCCACGTTCCTCGTTTCGTTTCTTCGTGGGTAATCCACAAACTGGCGGGTATGGTATTACACTAACAGCGGCTAGTACGGTTATATATTATTCTAATGGTTATGATTTAGAGAAGAGATTACAATCAGAGGATCGTGCGCACAGAATAGGTCAAAAGAAATCTGTTACGTACATTGATTTAATTGCGGAGAAAACTATTGATGAAAAAATCGTCAAAGCTCTCCGCAAGAAAATTGATATTGCTTCTCAAATTATGGGTGAAGAATTGAAGGAGTGGATATAAATTTCCACTCCTCCTCATTGTAAGGGAACATTATTTTACGTCTACTTTAATGCCTTCAACTTCTTTTGGTTCTTTAAAACCAAGTTTAATTTTTAATAGGCCATCTTTCATTTCAGCTTCGTCAATTACTATATCTTTAGCAAGTTCAAACTGTTTGAAAAATTTTCTAAATGCAAGACCTTTTTGTACATAGTCTACATTTTTATCTTCTACTTTTCCTTCTATTGTTAAGATACCATCTTTAACTTCTACAAGTATATTCTCTTTATTGTATCCAGCTAAACCGATTTCTAAACCGTATTTACCTTTTGAGTATTTTACTACGTTATAGAATGGAAATGATTGTGCTTTTGACCACGTGTCAAAAATACTTTCAAAAGAATCATCAAAAAACTTTGTTGATCCATTGAATAATTGTTTGCTTAAATTATTGAAAACTTCTAGGTTTGTCATAATTATCTCCTTTGTTAAGCAAGTTAATTGACCCATCCACATGATGCAGTCTAGGAGATATATAATGATTTATTTTAAAATTTCAATAACCTAATTCATCATAATCTTCATTTTTATTTGATGAATTTTTAATGTTATTGTTATTATCTATATTTGATTTTTCTCTTTTAATATGACCAAGAACTGTTCCTTTGTGAATACCTTCTTTAATAACATAACCAGAAGTTCCATTACCATTAATTTCAACTTCTTTTCTACTCTTCATTAATATATTATTTTTCTTTTCTATTTCTTTATTTTCATAATTTTTAACTATTGGATCTGTATATGTTAAGGTATGTATTTCTTGTAGATCATGTTCGCGATCTAAAAATTTATATTCTATTTTTGTTGTATTAAAATCTTTTTTAATCTTTTCACATATTTCTTCTGGACTAAACTCACCACAAGAATAAACATCAAATTGTAGTAATGCTGGAGTTGGTTCGTCCCAAACATGCATAACTATATGAGAGGTTTCTATTATCGCTGCACCTGTAATACCACGATTACCTTCCATGTTAGAGTACTTCACGTATGGTCCTAACATAACTTTCATACCAATTCCAAAAATAAACTTTTCTAACCAACGCCGAAGAAACTCCTCGTCCATAGGAGGACTTACCGCTTCTGCTCTTACGATTAAATGTTTATGTACTAAAAGTTTATTCATTAACGCGTCATACAACTTTTTGAAATTAATGCAACAAATTATTTTTAAACAAGAGGAGAATAAATTACCTTGCCATCTTGTTTAGATGCTTTAAGATACTGTCGTCTATTTTTGGCTGCAGAGTAACTGCAATGAATCCATCCAGAGTTAGGTTCATCGGGATTCCAGAATTCAAGTATACATTGATCGTAGTCAAGATTATTTACTATCCAATCACTTACATCCTTATTAGAAACGCCAAATACCTCAAAATCTGCTGCTTCACCACGAGTGTGTTGACTCTTGGCTGACGATCCTATCCTTTCACAAAGTTCCGCTGAACGATATCCAGAACTAACTGTCATAGGTAAATTAAAATGATCACGAACAGGTTGGAGTATATACATGCAAAGTAATTGTAAATTAAAGATGTGATCTTGATTAGGTTCGTTTGGTATTCCGAGTCTTATTGCTTCTTGAGATTTTGTTAACTCTTGTAGAGTAAAGTTGTTACTTAACTTCATTTAAGTGCGATGGCAATCAGTGTGAGAATTAAAGCACCCATACCACTTATAAGACCCCAGATAAGTTTGTTAACATTTCTTTCAATCTTATAAATAGAAATACTCATATGTTTAAGGTGATTGTTTTTAATAATTGATATATCTTTTTTAACATCGTCTACGCGTTCGTATAAATCTAATACGTGATCGTCCAGTCGTGATTTTACAATTCGTTTCATTATCCTACTATTTGTTTTGGCCTGTTCGCAATCGCTTCTCCTAACACATCATTAGGGAAAAGTGAAGCATATTGTTGCCTAGTTCCTAACATATTTTGTGATATATTTGGAAGTTTAACTGCACCAGTTGATGGAACATTAGGAGTTGGTAAAGAAGTAGTTGGGCTAGTTAAAGTTTGTTCAACTTCTTCAGGTATTTTAATTTCATCAATCAATAGGTTTAAATTTTTATTTTTATTTATTATTTCTTTTATTTTTGGAAGTGTTTCAAAATAAGGATTAGGTAAATCAATTCCTTCTTTTTCATTTAAATTATTATTAATTTTTCTCATTTGTTCAACAAAAAATTCACTTGGTTCATCTGGTAAATAATTTCCTCTCATTAAAGAATTAATTACATTACGCTGTACTCCTTTTCTAGCTTCTAATTCTTTTCTAATAATAGAATCACTAACTCCTAATTTTCTAGCTGCTTCTATATTTTGATACATTTCTTTCATAGTTTGAAATCTTCTTGATTCAGAATATTTATATCTATTTAAAACTTCTTCAGGAGATACTCTTCCACCTTTTAATAAAGGAGATGTAAATAAATTTTCATCTTTTTTTAAACTTTTAGTAAATCTTGTAGTCATAAAATCTAATCCTCTTTCAGGGTCTGATTGAATAGATCTAAATCCAAATAATCCAGGTAATTCATCTTGTAATTCAAAAGTTTTTCCATATTGATCTGATTTACCAACAGCAGTTTGACTTAATCTTTTTAATTGAGATAGTGAACCTGGAGTAAAAGATTCTGCTACATGAGCTATACCTTTTCCTATTTTAACAAAAGGATCATCTTCTTCTGACCAAACTGGTTTACCTCCTCTACCAATTCCCCTTCTAAAAGTTGAATCAATTAAAGCTTCTGTAAATATAGATTCTGAAGCAAATGGTTCCATTAAATCAACAACACCCTCCGTAATACCTTCTCCTAATGCTTTTTTTAGAGATGCATTTGTTCCATCGCTTTGTGATATTGCATTTAATACCGAATTAAATGGTCTTGTTAATGTATCGTATGCATTAGAATAACTAAAATCTATGTATTTTAAATAACCTTTTTCATCTCTTCCTGTTGGAAGTAATGTAGAATTTTTAGACCATTCAGGAACAAATCTTCTTAATGCTGTTATTTCATCGTCTGTAACATTGTTTTGAGCTTTGAAATATTCAGACATTGCTAAAGGTATTCCACCTACAGTAGTTCCAAAACTAAATAATCTTCTATAACCAATTGCAGCAACACCGGGGATACCACTTGTTATTTCATCTATTGCTTGAGACATAATATTATTTCCTGTTCTTACTATTTCAATTGGGAAAGATATGAAATTACCAAATGGAGATTGACGTAATGCTTTTGCACTTCTACCAATATAACCATAATTTGGAACTTGATTACGAGCTAAATTTCCTGCTATCTCATCTAAAAATCCTTGGTATGATTCTGCAGCTACTTCTTGTCTAGGGGTCATTTTTCTTAAAAATTTACCCATATCAGATTCTTCTGATAATATTTTTAAATAATTATCTTTATTTATCCCAGCACTTGTTAGTACGTTTTCATATCTATTTCGTTCTAAATTCCAAGTTATGTATTTCCAAAATTCATCTTCAGCTACATATGCATCTTGAATTTTTCCATAAATCTTTTGTGCTTTTTCTGGAACATTTAATAAACCTCTCATTACTTTTTTCTCTGCAAGTGCAGGATCAGACATAACATCTTTTATTAATCTTTTTGTTTCTCCGGGTTGAACAGCACTATCAGCTACACCAACTCTTAATAATCTTTCATATAAGTCTTGATCTGCTTTTGTCATAGTACCTAATACTCTTTTTCCCGTTATATCATAAGCTTTTGATAATATTCCTTCACCACCTAAAAATTTAGGAGCTAACATTTTTACATCTCCATAACTTGGAAAGATTGCGCCATTTGCTGCAGCAAATGCTCCTGCACTTATAAAGTTACGAACGTGTGTTATTGGAGACAATATTGTTTTTGCAACTTGAGAAACTGCTTTAGGTGCAAGTATCATATATTTATAAGCAGTTCCTACAGAACTTCTATTTAACCAATTACTTGTTACATCAAATATTGCATCATAGATTGGTGCTCTAACATATTTATTTTCTAATTTTGAAAGACCATTAATACTATCAGATGGTTTAACTAATTTAAATTTAAGTGGATCATTTTTTTCAGCGTTAGATAATTCTTCTGCATTAAATACAAATTTATTAGGACCTTTACTTCCTATATTATCTATTTGATCCATGTATCTTAATGTATAATTTAAATGAGCTTGCTTACCGACTGTTGAATAAAAAGTATATCTTGGATCTTTAATTATTCCTGCCAATTCTTCTTGCCATGGTTTTAAAACTTTTTCATTTAATATTGATGGATTTACTCTAACCGCTTCTATTTCTTGTTTAGAAGCCCTATCAATAACTGTATCTACACCACTTTTAAAACTAGGATCTGTTACATCAACTTGATCAATTGATTTAGCTTTTAAAAATTGTTCTACTTCTTTTTTTGCAGAATCTTTTATTCTTGTTTTTTCAGATATAGATAAAGGTTCTCCTTTTGATTTTAGTAAATAAGCTTTTTCTTTATCTGTAATTAAAAGATCAATAGATTTATCTATTTGTTCTTTTGTAACTTTGTATTTTCCTAAAGGTATTAAACGATTAAATTGTTTATATTCACTTGTAAGATAACTACCTAATTGACTTTCAATTGATTTAGCAACTTCCTCTGGCATTCCTCCCTGAAGAAGTCTTCCACTCATATTATCTATGGTTAATCTAAAATTTAATATTGCATTTTTTACTTGTTCTGGATCTCCTCCAGCAACTTTAACTTTATCTAAAATATCTTTTAATTTTGAACTAACTTGATAATCATCAATAGTAAATACAGATCTAGGTTTATCTATTGCTCTTGGTGCAAAATCAAAAGTTCCTTGAGTTGCTTTTAATTTAGTAATTCCTTCTTTAGTTTCTAATCTAATTTTTTGCCTTGCCTGTGGAGTTAATAATGATTCTTCACCTTTTTTAGGTCTTAATACTTCATATATTTCTTCTAAAAATTTTTTCTGTGCTTGATCTGTGTTAGTTATACTTTTATCAGCTATTAAATATTGATTTTCTATTTTAGGAAATATATCTTTTAATGCTTTATCAAAATTTTCAACTTCTCTTCCAGCTGCAAATTCAACTACTTTTATATTACCAAATCCTAATTGTTGAGCTTCAAATGTAGCTTTTGTTCCTGCTCCCTCTGGTCTTAATCCAGCTATTCCAAATTTTTGTAAAGCTCTTCCTAAAGAACTTTCTGAATATTCTTGAATTCCAGTTTCTGAAGGTTCTCTTAATTTCTTAATAACTCTTCCAGTTCCCATTAAAGCTAAATTAAATAAAGCACCTTCTGTACCAAATTTAAGTCTATTTAATAATTTTCTAAATGCTTCTTCTCTACCTTCTTTTTCTTCTATATCCATTATTGTTAAAGCATATGGTTCTAAAGAAGTTCCTCTTACCATATCTGCAAATGTTCCAATATCTTGATCAGAAACTAATGCTTCTCCAATACCACTACCAACTATTCCTCCAGATGTTGGGCCAACTATTTTAGATCCAATGTTAGTTAAGCTTAATGCTTTACCTGATCTTTTTGCATCCAATGCTTTTTTAGCAAGAGCCCCTGCTCGCGCTCCTGCTGCAAATCCTGCAACTCCTACTGGAGCTATTTGAGATATTGCTTGAGTTATTTTACCAATAGTTCTTGCTTCTGCTTCATCATCAAATGGATTAACATCATCAAACCATTTTTCAACATCTTTTGATGTATTTGTATCTCCTGTTATATCATAAAGTTCTGCACCTAAAGATACAAATCCTTTTGGTATATTCCAAAGACCAGTTGCAACTCCTGCTAATGCTGATTCAAAAAAACCAACATTTTCTTTTTTTCTATTTTCTGCTAAAATTTCTTGTGGAATTACGTAAGCCATTTAATTCCTTTATTTTGATAAAGATCCAGTAAATCCTTTTTCACCAGGTTTAAGTAATTTTCCTTGATAGTATCTTCCTGATTGTCCATTTTTCATAATGTAATAATTTCCTTCTATTGGATTAGCAGGGAATTTTTCAAATGCAGCAGCGGATACCCCTTGTTTTTCTGCTAATAATAATTCTTGAGCTGTTGTTCTTGCTGCATAATCTTCAGTTACAATACCATTTTTAACTAGACCTTCTTGAAGATTTCTAATAACACCTTCATAAGTTTGTTCTTTAGTAGCACTTCCTGTTTGAGTAGCAATTTCAATTGCTTTATTTTCAGGTATACCTAATTTTTTTAAATCTTTTACTGCTTTACCAATAGATCCAGGTTCAGCTTCTTTCATAGCAGCTTCTAAAGCTAAAGCTTTTGGTAATCTTTGAGCTTGTTTTTCTTTTGCTAAAATAGTTTGATAACCTTCTAATGGTTTTTCTGCTGAAGCAGCAATGGCTCCTAATAAATCTCTCTTACCTCCCGCAGGACCACCTGGTTGTCTTAATAAATTTAATCCAAATTTAGCAAGTTCTAAATATTTTTGTCTTGAAAATTCATCTTCTGATGCACCAAGTTCTTTTGTAAATAAAGGTAATAGATCTTCATATACAGTTCTTAAATCTGTTTTAGCTGGTTGTTCCATTCTACCTGCAACTGCTCCTGTATCTGTTCCAACACTTGTAGTTTCTGCTTTTAATTTTTCACTGGTTGACATTTTTTTAGCTTCTTCTTCAGCAGCAATTCTATCAATAACAGCTTGTTTTTCAGCTTCTGTTCTATAAGTAAGTTCAGTTTCAGGAACTGGTTGTGTAAGAAATCTATTTAGTCTAGTCATTAAAGGTTCTTGTTTTTGACGTTCTTGTAATCTTTTTAATATTTCAGACGTAGGTGGATTTAATGCATCATAAATACTTCCTAAATTTATATCTAAATTATATGATTTATCTGATTTAAGTGCATCGTATTTAGCTTGTTGATTAGCATTTGCTTCTTCCATCGCCATTCTAAATTTTTCTCCAAAAGATAATTCTCCAGCATATCCTCCAGGACCATCTACTAATCCTCTTTTAGGTGTATCTAACCCCGAAGTAATACCTGTTCCTTCGCTGTCCACGTATCCACCTCTGAACATCGGTCTTCTTAATACTCTACTCATTATCCAAATATCCCTTTAGCTAAAGATCCTAATCCAATCCCCGCTCCGAGAAACTGTTGGAAAGGACTCGCTGGTTGTTGTTGTTGCTGATAGGTTTGAACTTGTGTTGGGAAACCACCAACTAATCCTGTTAATTGTTGTCCAACTAAACCATATCTAGTGTAAGGTTCAAATGCAGCTTCTCTTGCAGCAGTAGCTTGAGCATCTAATATTGATTGTTGATAAGCACTAGCTTGACCACCTAACGTTGCAAGTTGTTGAGCTTGTTGACCAGCTAAATTAGGTTGTAAAGTAGCTAATCCTTGTTGTTGATTAAATGCTGTTTGTGCAGCTTGTTGCGCTTGACCAAATCCTTGTTGTAATAATTGAGCTTGTAGTGCTGCTCTATCTTGTAAACTTTGTGCACCAAATTCTGCTCGTTGAACTCCTTCTCTTGCACCACCAAAACCTCCACCAGCAACAGCTTGTGCTTGTTGTTGATTTAACATTTGTTGTCTTTGTCTATCAAATTCAGTTAAAGTTGTATCAATAACTTGTTGTTGATATGGCGACATAAATTGTTGGTATGCTTGTGGTCCTGAATATTGTTGTGCTTGTTGTAAGAAAGGTTCATAACCTGCAATACCTGTTCCTGCTCCGACAGTAGTTACAGCTCCAGTTTTAGGATCAAAACTTAAAGATCCAAGTCCCGCTTGTCTTGCGGCCTGTTGTTGAGCAGCTTGTGTAAATTGATTTATACCTGCAACTTGTGGTGCATAAGTTGAAGTTTGAATAGCTGCAGAAGTTGAAAGTAAAGGTAATAATCTTTCGCTTAATGCGGTCAGCGCACCTTCAATATAGGGTGAAGGTAATGTTTGTTGAACCGATGTTGGTGTTGGGTTTACTGCCATATTATGCCATTGCCTCGTATTGTCTCATTAGTTGATACATTTTCTTTGCTCCTTTTTTAATATCTCCTTTTCCAGCACCTCTAACTGCATTTGCTGTAAATACAAATTCATTTTTAGAAAGTCTTGCTGGAACATCATCTGCTTTTTCTTTTTTTCCAATTGGAACAAATCCACCTTTAGCTCTTAAATCCATTTCATTTCCACCTAAATCCATTATACCACCTTCAGCTTTTTTAGTAACTAACATATCATCTATAGCACTTTTTTGCGTGTAAGTTAATTGATCATAACTTCTTCCAAATAATGCCATTGCTAACATATCTGGATTCATTGGCATTGATGGTGGTTTAGTTCCTCCACCCATTTGATATCCAACTCTTCCACCTGTAGCAAATTTAAATTTAAGAAGTGTTGATTCTATTTCTGGCTCTGTGTATCCTGATAATCCCATTGCTCTTCTTATAGCTGATTTTCTAGCTTCTGTATTAGCAACTCCCATTGCTCCTAATGCTGCTTGTTGTTGATCATATTCATCTAAAGCTTTTTGTGCACTCATATAAGCCATATCACCAACTGCACCAACTTGTCCCGGTACAGCAGCAGTTAAAAATTCTTTACTAAATATATCACCTTGTTCTAAAGCTGCTCTTCCTTTATCAAATACTGTAGCTCCTTTTTCCCCTATACTAGATGCAATATTTTGTA
>Ga0247833_1003129_pt1 | contig 22507 bp, 16 predicted proteins | sample LaCruzMarch2015__7_FD_187117 | JGI IMG/M metagenome (GOLD analysis project Ga0247833, IMG submission 187117) | Freshwater microbial communities from meromictic Lake La Cruz, Castile-La Mancha, Spain - LaCruzMarch2015_8m | ecosystem: Environmental > Aquatic > Freshwater > Lake | place: Spain... | reverse complement strand
CTGCCCCTCCAACTCCTTCAGTTTTTCGATCAGCCCACCCGCATCGCGGCTCGAGGTAGCCTCCGCCAAGCCCACGGAAGCGCGCAGGGCCGCCGGACCTTGGGTATAAAACTTTTTCATCTTCCCGAAAAGGGTTTCCGCGTCGGCCACCTTCCCCAACGCTAGGTAGGCCTGCCCCAACCCCCCCGCACACTCCAGCACCCACGGAGAGTCCACCCCCACCAGCGTCTCCACCGATGGTTTCCAGTGGGTCACCACCTCCTCCCAATTTCCTTTGGCGAAAGCTTGTCTCCCTTCCGCCACCCCAGGCCTTTCCTCCAAGGTAACTTCCGCCAAATCGGCCGATGGATACCCCAAAGTCCCTTGGGCAAATTTGAAGGTCAAGGTCATCGACCCTTCATCAAACTTGACCGCTTGCCCCTGCAAAACCTCCCCATTCTTCAGCCGAATTCGATCCTCCCCCACTGCCCCAACCATCGAAAGCAGGAGAAAGGAAAGAAACGGGATGAAATAGGTCATCAACATCGTGATTTTGCGCTTCCCTCCTACCCCCCTAGCAAGCCAAAAAGGATCATGATCACTTTCCTTCATGATAAGTTAAAAGGTCTGCTTTTGCTCCTCCTCGCCATTGTGGGTGTCTCCTTCATTTTTTTCGGAAACTGGACTCCGCAAGGGGGCATGGACCCTGCCTCCCAGGTTTTGGGTAAGGTCAACGGCCAGTCGCTCAATTTAAACGAATTCGTGGCGGCCCAACGGCAGGCCCTGCTGGAGATCACTCTCCAGACCGGCCGAATCCCCTCCGCCGAACAAAACGATTTCCTGAACTTCCAAACTTGGATTCGTCTCCTCCAAGTCCAAGCCGCCGATCGGGCGCAAATCGATGCGCAACCCACCGAAATCATCGAGGCCATTCAAAAGAACCCCCTCTTTCAAAAGGACAACGCCTACGATCCCGAACTTTTTCAACGCTTCAACGCCAACTTTCTCTCGCCCCAGGGCTTCAGCGGAGAACGCTTCAATCAAGCCGTTCTCGACTCCATCCGGACCGACACCCTCTTGCGTGCCCTCGCCTCCACCGCTTTCGTTTTGCCGGAAGAATCGGAAAAACGCCTCCAGCGACTTTTCGGACCCGCCCACACCCAAGTCGTTCGTTGGGATCCGTCCAAAATCACTCCGCCCGAACCCAAACCGGAGGATCTCGAAAGTTTTTATAAAACGAACTCCAAGGAATTTGAAATTCCCGCCCGCCGGACCGTGGATGTCGTGGAATTTGTTGCCTCCGGCACCTCCGAAGAGGAGCGCACCAAAGCTGGGGAGACCGCCTTTGCCTTTACCTCGCAATTTTTCAACCTAGCCGAAGGGGTCACCCGCCCCTCATTTGCCGCGCAAGCCACCGCCGCCAAACTCGCCGTCCGTACTCACGGCCCATTCACCGCCACCGAAACTCCTTTTCCCGGTGAGACCGATGCAAAACTTACCGCCGCCGCTTTCGCCCTCTCCCCCGAGGAGCCCGTCAGTGACTACTTGCCCTCGAAAAATGGATTCCTCGTCCTCCACCTTCGCGAGGAGCAACCCAGCCGCCTCCGCCCCCTTTCCGAAATCACCCCCGAAGTCCGCACTCGCTGGCAAGAGCAGGCTCGTCAGCAAATGGCCATGCAGATGGCTCAATCCTTTGCTCAAAAAGCCAATGCCGCACTTCCTCAAGGCCAAAAGTGGGAGGAGATCGTAAAATCTTATGGTCTGACCGCCACCGCGCTCCCCACCTTTTCGCCCGCAGAGGAAAAGCCTCTCACCTTTCCCGATGCGGACCGCATCCGCTCGGTCGTCACTCAGCTCGAACCTGGACGAGTCAGTTCCCCCATTCGCACCCAGAAAGATTTTCTCGTGGTCTATCTCAGCCAGCGAGACGCCGCCCCAGCCACCGCCATCAGCACCACCCTCCCGAGGATTTCCGCCCAGCTCCTCAACCAACGCCGCGGGGAAATCATTCGCGACTGGCTCGCCGGACAAGCCGTTCTTCCTGAAAATCAGCTGCCTCCCGAAGTTCTAGCCCAACTCCGCGGCTCGCTCTGATTTGGCGCCTCCACGCCAATTCGAGCCCACTCTATGGTTACCTTTACCAACTTGACGCGTGCCCCGGAAATCGGGGCGAACTCCTACCTTCTCCGCTCCGGGGAACACTCCGTCCTTCTGGATGCCGGCATGCATCCTCGCCGCGATGGCTGGGACGCGACTCCCCTCCTCGATCAGATTCCCGAAGATCTGGACGCCATTCTCGTTTCCCACGCCCACCACGACCACATCGGATCCCTCCCCTTAGTCACCGCCGCACACCTCGGCGCAAAAGTACTCATGACCTCCGGCACCGCTGCCCTGACGGAACCTCTTCTGCACAATTCCGTCAACGTCATGACCCGCCAACGCCGTGAACTGGGCCGCACCGATTACCCGCTTTATACTCACCGCGGCGTGGATGACAGCGCGGTAACCTGGGAACTGGCCAACCTGAACCGACCCATCCGAATCGACTCCTCCGATTTCGAATTCGTGCTCCACGACGCCGGCCACGTGGCGGGATCGGTCATGACTGAAATCCGGGCCGATCAGCACCGTGCTCTCTACACCGGCGACTTCAATCTTCAGCGCCAAACCCTCATGCTTCCCTGCCAACACCCGTCCGGACCTTTCGACACTTTGATTATGGAAACGACGCGGGGCGCTCAAGCTGCTGTCCCTGGCCAAGATCGTGCCTTTTTTGAGGACGCTCTTCTGGCCGGCATCCGCCAAACGTTCGAGCGGGGCGGTGCCGTTCTCATTCCAGTCTTTGCCATGGGCAAAACCCAAGAAGTGCTTGCCCTGCTTCATCACGCTCGTTTGGAGGGTAAAATCCCCAAAGCCCCCATCTATATCGGGGGACTCGGTCGCGCCATGACCGAAGTCTACGACCGGCAGCGCACCCTCAACCCCCGCCAGCATGGAAACCTTCGCCTGATTCCTGAGGCTCAGCCGGAGACCTTTGACCCCCGACGCCTGCCCAACTTGCGGCTGCGCGGCGGCCACATCTATCTCCTTAGCTCAGGCATGATGACCGCCAATACCACCAGTCACACCATCGCCCGGCTCTTCTTTCCCCGAGAACACGACTCCATCTTTTTTGTCGGTTACACGGACCCCTCCTCCCCATCCGGACTTCTGCGCCAAGCCGGGCAAGGGGGCGCGGTAAACTGGGGCGATGCGAGTGGGGTGCCCGTCCGTTGCGAGGTCCGGTACTTCGACCTCACCGCCCACGCCACCCGCGAAGACATTCTTCGCTGGGCCTGCGATGAAATTCAACCCGCCCGCGTGCTCCTAGTTCACGGGGATCCCGATGCCCAAGCTTGGTTTGCCGCCCAGATTGTCCAGCAGCGTCCCCAAACCGAGGTCGTGCAACCCCCCCCCGGGCAACCCATCCCTCTTTTCTCCTAGAATTCTCGCCCAGCGCTTTTGACAAGTCATACTGTATGATGTAGTAGTATGCCTATGCGTACTACTATCCTCTTGGATGATCACCTTGGAAAACGATTTCAGCAAGCGGCTCAAAAAAAAGGAATCAGCCTCAGCGCTTTTCTGGCACAGGCCGGCCGCCTTTTGCTGGCGCAAAAAACGCCCCCACCCAAACCATTTCAGCTGATCACCTTTGGAAAAAAAGGCGTCCAACCGGGGGTCAATCTGGATCGGATTCGGGAAGTGATGGTTCGGGACGACCAAGCCACATTTGGTTCTGCCTCTTGATTCTTTGCGATGTTAACGTTCTGATTTATGCCCATCGTCGGGATGCGCATCCGGACCACCTGCGCTATGCCGAATGGTTAACACATGCCGTCGCCGGACCCCACCACTTTGGCCTCTCGGAAATGGTTCTTTCCAGTTTTGTGCGGATTGTCACGAATCCGTCCGTATTCATTGAGCCCACCCCACTCGATCATGCTTTCCACTTTTGCCAGAACCTTCGGCTGCACCCTTTGGCCGTTCCTCTTTCCCCCGGTCGTCAACACTGGACGATTTTTGAAGACCTCTGCCGAGGAATTGGGGCCCGAGGAAAATTGGTTGCCGATGCCTGGCATGCGGCTTTAGCCATCGAGCACGCCTGTACCTGGGTCTCGACTGATTCTGATTTCGCTCGTTTTCCCCACCTCGATTGGCAACACCCTCTTTCCCCAAAATAAGAGCCACCCCCTCACTTCTTCCCTCTTTCACTTTTCTCTCATTCCTTGCATGGTTAGCCCATGTCCGCCCGAATCCTCGACGGAGAGGCGTTTGCCTCCCAGATCCATCGCGAAACCGCCAGTCGCGTCGCCACTCTTGCCAAACGCAAAATCATCCCCCGACTCGTCTTTATTCGGGTGGGGGAAGATCCCGCCTCCCGCGCCTACGTCTCCCGCAAGGAAACACGAGCCAAGGAGGTCGGCATTTCGAGCGAAACCATCGTTCTTCCCGAAACCACTTCTCTCTCCCAACTGCTCGCGCAAATCGATGCCCTGAATGCGGATCCCAAGGTCCATGGCATCCTGATCCAATCTCCCCTCCCCTCTGCCCTACCCAACGAGCAAGTTTATGCCCGCGTCTCACCCGCCAAGGATGTGGACGGCTTCCACCCGGTGAACTTTGGCAAACTTCTTCTCGGGGATCCCACCGGCTTTCTTCCCTGCACTCCCGCGGGAATCATGGAAATTCTTCGCCTTGGCAAAATTCCCACCCGTGGAAAGCACGCCGTCGTCGTCGGCCGCGGCCAAATCGTGGGTCGACCGCTCGCCGTTCTCCTCGCTCGCAAGTCCGCCCACGCTGATTGCACCGTGACCCTCGCCCACTCCAGCACACCCAACCTCTCCTCGATCACCCGCCAAGCCGATATCTTGATCGGCGCACTCGGCCGCCCCCTGTTCCTCACCCCAGAGCATGTCCAGCCGGGCGCCACCGTCATCGATGTGGGGGTCAATCGCATTCCTGACACCACCTCTCCTCGCGGATACCGCTTAGTCGGGGATGTGGATTTTGCCTCTGTCCTGCCGGTCGCTGGAGCCATTACCCCTAACCCAGGTGGTGTCGGCCCGATGACCATTGCACTTCTCCTTTCCAATACCCTCCGCGCCGCCGAGGATGCTATCTCATGACTACTCCTCGCGCGGACGGGCGTTCCGCATCTGATCTCCGCCCTCTCTCTTGTACTTGGGACATTGCCCCCCAAGCGGTCGGATCTGTTCTCCTGAAGTGCGGCAAAACAGAAGTCATCTGTACCGCCAGCGTGGATGAAGCTGTCCCCCGCTGGATGAAGGAGCAAAATGTCGCCGGGGGCTGGCTCACGGCCGAGTACTCCATGCTTCCCGCCTCCACCTCCAGCCGTAAACCTCGGGACTCTTCCCGCGGCAAGGTCGATGGCCGCTCGACCGAAATACAGCGTCTCCTGGGCCGAAGCCTGCGTGCGGTCACCGACCTATCTGCGCTGGGGCCTCGAAGCCTTTGGATCGACTGTGATGTTCTCTCGGCCGATGGTGGCACCCGCACCACCGCCATCACGGGGGCCTGCCTCGCTCTGCGGCGTGCGATCGAGCGGCTACAACTTTCCGGAAAGATGACCGCCGATCCCCTGCGCTCCCCCGTCGCTGCCATCAGCGTCGGTTTACTCAACAACGAACCCCTGCTGGATCTCAACTATCCCGAGGACCGGGATGCTCAGGTGGACATGAACGTCGTCATGACCGGGAAGGGCCGCTTGGTCGAGGTTCAGGCCGGCGGGGAAGAACACGATTTCAGCCGGGAGGAATTTCAATCTCTGTTGAATTTAGCCGAAAAGGGTTTGCAAAAAGTTTTCGCGTTCCAGGAGCAGGCTTGGAAATCTCGCCCCACCGCATCGCCCCTCGCGCCGCCCGAGGCCTAATCAGGCTTGCCAAGCGCTCTCCTTACTGGCATTCCGTAACGCTTACTTTTTCCTATGCCGAAAAAATCGAAATCCTCCAAAGCTAAAAAATCCCCCTCCAGCAAAGCCCCGAAGTACGTTTACTCGTTCGGAAACGGCAAAGCGGACGGAAACGGCAAGATGAAATCTCTCTTGGGTGGCAAAGGGGCCAATTTAGCGGAAATGACCCGAATTCGGCTCCCGGTTCCGGCTGGCTTCACCATCAGCACGGAAGTTTGCACCTACTTCTACGATCACAAGCGCACCTACCCCCCTGCTCTCGATAAACAGATTGATGAAGCGATTCATAAAATGGAGATCGCCATGGGGAAAAAGTTTGGGGACCTGAAAGATCCCCTTCTGGTCGCCGTTCGCTCGGGCGCCCGTGACTCCATGCCAGGCATGATGGACACCATTCTCAATCTCGGCCTGAACGATCAAACGGTTCGAGCCTTGGCCGAGCGGAGCAAGAATGAGCGCTTCGCTTACGACTGCTACCGTCGCTTCCTCCAAATGTATGGGGACGTCGTGATGGGAGTGCAAAAACGCCCGGGCGAAGAACACGAGCCGTTCGAGGTCGTCATCGAGGAGTTAAAAAAAGAGCTATTCCCCAAAGATCCCCATGTCTCCGACACTAAGCTCGATGCCACGGCCCTTCGCACTCTGACCGATCGTTTCCGTAAACTGATTCGCGAACGCACCGGCCAAGATTTCCCGGAGAACCCTCGGGAACAACTCCGCGGGGCCGTCGGCGCTGTTTTTGGTTCTTGGAATAACGAGCGCGCCATCATTTACCGCCGAAAATATAACATTCCTCATGAGTGGGGCACCGCCGTGAATGTTCAGGCCATGGTCTTTGGCAACACGGGCAATGATAGTGGCTCCGGCGTCTCCTTCACGCGAGACCCGGCCACCGGAGAAAAAGTCTTGTACGGGGAGTTCTTGCTCAACGCCCAAGGGGAGGATGTGGTGGCCGGCGTGCGTACCCCCGAGCCCGTTCTCCGGCTCCAAGTGGAAATGCCAGAGGTATTCCGCCAGTTGCAAGATGTTCGGCATACTCTCGAGAGCCACTTTCACGACATGCAGGATTTTGAATTTACCGTCGAGCAAGGTCGCTTATTCATGCTCCAGACTCGCAACGGAAAACGAACTGGCTTCGCCGCGGTTCGTATTGCCGTGGAAATGGTCAAAGAGAAGCTCATCTCCCCGGATGATGCCATTCGCCGCATCCCGGCCGATTCCCTGAGCCAACTGCTCGCACCCGTTTTTGATGCCAGCGCGCGAAAGACCACTCAGGTCATCGCTCGCGGTCTTCCCGCTGGCCCAGGGGCTGCCTCCGGAAAAATCTACTTCTCAGCCAATGAGGCCGAGGCCGCTGCCCAACGGGGCGAAAAAGTCCTCCTCGTTCGCGTCGAAACCAGCCCGGAAGACATTCGGGGAATGTTGGCCGCTGAGGGTATTTTAACCGCCCGAGGCGGTGTCTCGTCTCACGCCGCCCTCGTGGCCCGCCAAATGGGCAAAGTATGCGTCTGCGGGGCCTCTGAACTGCAAATCGACTACTCGACCAACACGCTCCATGTCCGTGGACAAAATTTCCGCAAGGGCGACTTCCTGTCCATTGATGGAACCACGGGGGAAATCTTCCCCGGCGAAGTCAAAACCTCACCTTCCGACGTCGTGCGTGTCCTGATTGATAAAGATCTCACTCCGGCTGAGAGCCCGATCTACCGCGTCTTTGCCCAACTCATGCAGTGGGCCGATCAACGCCGGACCATGGATGTCCGCGCCAATGCCGACCAACCCGACCAAGTCGGCCATGCGGTTGCTTTTGGCGCGCAAGGGGTCGGGCTTTGTCGCACGGAACATATGTTCTTTGAGGGAGATCGTATCGATCACGTGCGGGAGATGATTTTGGCGGAAAATGCGGATGAAAGGGGCAAAGCCCTCGCCAAACTCCTCCCCGCCCAACGCTCCGACTTCGCGGGAATTTTCAAGGCCTTAAAAGGCCTTCCCGCCACCATTCGCTTCCTCGACCCGCCCCTGCATGAGTTCATCCCCCATGACGAGGCCTCTCAAAGAGATCTCGCGGAGAAGCTGGGCATTTCGGTTGATCGAGTGGCTCGTCGCGTAAAAGAGCTGCACGAATTTAACCCCATGTTGGGACACCGAGGTTGCCGCCTTGGCATCGTCTATCCCGAGATTTCCGAAATGCAGGCTCGGGCGGTTTTTGAGGCTGCCGCCGAAGTCCAAGCTGCGGGCATCAAAGTCCGCCCCGAAATCATGATTCCCCTCGTCGGATTCCCGAAGGAGCTAGAACTCCAGATCGCCGTCGTTCACCAAGTGGCCGCTCGAGTGCAAAAAGAGCGAAACGTGAAACTCTCCTACTTGGTCGGCACCATGATCGAAATCCCCCGGGCGTGTGTCGTCGCGGATGAGATCGCCAAGTCCGCCCAATTCTTCAGCTTTGGCACGAATGACCTCACCCAGACAACGCTCGGCATGAGCCGAGATGACGCTGGATCCTTCCTTCCTCGCTACCAAGAGGAGGAAATTGTTCGCCAAAATCCATTTGCTGTTCTCGACCAAGGCGGGGTGGGTAAGTTAATGGAAACCGCCGTCAAATTAGGTCGGGCCACCCGAAAAGATATCAAGCTGGGCATCTGCGGGGAACACGGCGGAGAACCTGATTCGGTCAAGTTTTGCCATCAGTTAGGCCTAGCCTACGTCTCCTGCTCCCCCTTCCGTTTACCGATTGCTCGGTTGGCGGCCGCCCAAGCTGCCCTGAAAAATTAATTCCCCTCCAAGGGAATCGAATAACCACCTACTTCGCCTTCCCCTTGAGGCGTAAAAGGCTCATCATTCCGCCATGAGCGACTTTCGTGATGGTGCTCTGGGTGCCTATTTGCGCGAAATTGGGGACATTCCCCTTCTGACGCGGGCGGACGAGCAGCGCCTCGGAAAACGCATCAAGCGCGGGGACCGCGCCGCTCGGGAACAGATGATTCGGGCCAACCTGCGCTTAGTCGTCAAAATCGCGCACGACTACGCCGGTCTGGGCCTTCCCCTGCTCGACCTGATCAGCGAGGGCAACATCGGCCTGATGAAGGGGGTCGAACGGTTCGATCCAAATCGTGGGACGAAGTTCAGCACCTACGGAGCTTGGTGGATTAAACAGGCCGTCCGCCGCGCCCTGGCCAACCAGTCCAAAACGATCCGACTGCCCGTTCACTTGGTCGACAAACTCGCCAAGATGAGACGAATTGCCATCCAGCTGTTCGATGAGCTGGGCCGTGAACCTACCGATGAGGAGTTGGCCAAAGAGTGCGGAGTTTCCGCGGCTAAGATCAGCCAGCTCCGTCGTGTTTCCATGCGCCCCACCTCCCTCAACGCCTTCGTGGGCGATGAGGCGGACGCCGAGTTAGGCGATCTCATCGCGGATGAAACTGTGGTCATGCCAGGTCGCGATTTGGAAAGTCGCAATCTGATCAAACAACTTCGCACCGTACTTCACATCCTAGATGCTCGGGAACGGGCCATCCTTTCCCTGCGTTTTCCTCTGACGGACGAAACTCCCCCCACCCTCGAGCAAATTGGCCGTAAGTTTAAAGTCACGCGAGAGAGAATTCGACAGATTCAAAACGTAGCCCTCAAAAAACTCCGGGCCGCTCTCGAGTCACTCCCCCAAGACGGGGATCAGCCCTCTCTGGAGGATTCGGATTGAAATCCCCCGCCCTTCGCAGCACGCGAGACCGGCTGCTGGGTTCGATTCGCACGATTGAGAGCGCCCGCCGTGCGGGGGAACCCAACTACATTACCGATGGAATCTATCAGGATGGCCAACTCTTTCGGTTTGCTTGTGCCGATATCAATGAGCGCTATCAGCGTCGCAGAATTGAGCGAGTGATTGCCTACGACTCCGCCGCCCTCCCTTTGGCCGCACCCCTAGCCTACTTTGCGGGATGTGGTCTCAATGTCATTCAACCAACCTCCCGTGGCCCCTTACTCGAACTCGAATCCATCCCGCAAGGTTGCCGGCTTCTCCTCGTGGCCGACGTCCTTCATCGAGGCACCCAATTGGCCTCCGCCGCCACCCTTCTCCGCCAAAGCAAAGGGGAACTCGTCGAAATTTGCACTCTCCTACAAATTGCCGAGGCAAAAGGGGCCGAGCTTCTTGCCCCTATCTCGACCTACTCAGTCTGCTCTTACCGATAGATCGCTTCGGCTTTTCATAACGCCTGGGCGGTGTTCCCGGCTTTCCTACTTTCGCGGGTGGACTGAGGGCATGGGCTCGTTTCCAATCCTCAATCTGATCACGTAAAAGTGCCGCTCTCTCATACTCCAGTTTTTCCGAAGCCTCCCACATCTCTTCCTCAAGTTGCTTCAACACCTCCCCGGCATTGGCCGACTCCACCCCTCCCGCCACCTTGTCGTGAATTCCTCGGGCAGCGCTCACAATGGTCTGCAAGCTCTCCTGCACTCCCCGATTGGCCGAGCGTGGCACAATATTATGTTCCCGATTATAGGCCTCCTGCTTGGCCCTTCTTCTTTCAGTGACGTCGATTAAGGCCTTCATCGACTTGGTGATCCGATCCCCAAATAGAACAACCTCCCCGTTGAGATGTCGCGCCGCTCGTCCCGCCGTTTGAATTAACGATGTCTCCGATCTTAAGTACCCCTCCTTATCCGCATCCAAAATGCAGACCAGGGAAACCTCGGGCAGATCCAATCCCTCCCGCAGAAGATTGATGCCCACCAGAACATCAATCTCGCCCGACCGAAGCTCACGCAAGATTTCCACCCGCTCAATCGCATCCACCTCCGCATGTAGGTAGCGCGATTTTAACCCCGCTTCTTTTAAATAGTCGGAGAGATCCTCCGCGGTTCTTCGGGTCAATGTGGTAACCAATACCCTCTCCTGTCGCGTTATCCTTTCCCGACACAGCGCAATCGTCTCATCCACTTGCCCCTGCAAAGGCCGCACCCGAACGGGAGGATCTAGTAATCCCGTCGGGCGCACGACCTGCTCGACCACCTGACCTCGAACTTTACCCAACTCAAAGGATGCCGGTGTCGCCGAAACATAGATCACCTGGTCGATCATCCCCTGAAACTCATCCGCCTTCAGAGGTCGGTTGTCGAGGGCCGAGGGAAGACGAAAGCCGTGCTCTACCAACACGGTCTTGCGACTTCGATCCCCGGCATACATTCCCCCCACCTGAGGAACCGTGGCGTGACTCTCATCCATCACGATCAGAAAGTCTTTTGGAAAAAAGTCGATCAACGTTCCAGGCTTTTCTCCTGGCTGACGCCCACTGAGATGACGGCTGTAGTTCTCAATCCCGCTACACGTGCCCATCTCTTCCATCAGATCCAAGTCGTACTCGGTTCGCATCTTCAGACGCTGGGCTTCCAAAAGCTTTCCGGCGGATTCAAATTGGGCAATTCGCTCGACCAATTCCGCCCGAATCGCCGTCACGCCACGCTTTAACTTATCTTCCGACGTCACATAGTGGCGAGCCGGAGTCAAAATCTCGCGCGTGGGCCGGCCGATTTCCTCCCCCGTTCCAGGCTCGAAGCGGGTTAAGCGGTCAACCGTATCGCCGAGCAGCTCGATTCTCACCCCCACATCCTCGTGCGCCAAGAGGACCTCAATCGAATCCCCTCGCACACGAAACTGGCCTCGCTCTGGCGCCACATCGTTCCGTTCGTACTGAATCTCGACCAACTTCGAGAGAAGCTCTTCCCGCGCAATTCGCGACCCGATATCCAAGAAAAGAAACATCTTTTCATAGTCCGCCGGAGAGCCCAATCCGTAGATGCAGGAAACACTCGCCACCACGATCACGTCTTTGCGGGTCAATAAGCTGGTCGTGGCGGAAAGCCTCAGGCGCTCAATCTCCTCATTGATCGAAGAATCTTTCTCAATGTAAGTATCGGTCCGTGGGATATACGCCTCGGGTTGGTAGTAATCAAAGTAGCTGACAAAGTACTCCACTGCGTTCTTGGGAAAGAATCCCTTGAGTTCACTGTAAAGCTGAGCCGCCAAAGTTTTGTTATGGCTCATGACCAAGGTCGGTAATCCCATTTCTTGAATGACATTGGCCACGGTGAAGGTCTTCCCTGACCCCGTGACCCCGAGCAAAACATTATGCTTCTCCCCCTCCTTGAGCCGCCGGATCAGAGCGGCGATCGCGGCCGGCTGATCCCCTGCGGGCGGGTAAGGGGATTCGATTTGAAAGTTCATGGCGAAATTGGGTCGTGTAGGATTTGAACCTACAACCTACTCCTTAAAAGGGAGCAGCTCTACCATTGAGCTAACGACCCCAATTTGGAAAGGTAGCGGATTTCCCGAATCCGTCCACCCCACCTTGTGCCGCCACTTTCGGACGGCCTACTTTTCCTTCATCACCCAAACCCCGTCCCAAGCCTTTTCCGGCGGGTTCTGGATAAAGTAGTCGCACCGCTCAATATAGATTTTGCTTAACTTGTCCCCCGCATGGGCTTTGAGGGCCTCACGAAACGCATCCTTCGCCTTTTCCCAATCCTGCTTGCGGTACTTAGCCAGGCCATCCTTAAAGTGATTAATCACCTCCATCGGGTTAGGGAACGAAGCATCCGTATGGTAATCGAGACACTCAAAGATCACCACTGGCTCGGTTTTGCCCTTCACCACCACCCGGTCCGCCTCCCGCATCCGGTAAGTGCCCTTCAATCGCTTCACCGTGGCATCGCTCACCAGCATCTTCGCCCCATACTGTTTGCACGCCGTTTCCAAACGAGCCGCTAAATTCACCCCGTCCCCGATGACCGTATAATTCATTCGCTTCGGGGATCCAATATTGCCGCTGACAATTTCATCCGTATTGATCCCTAGTCCCATGTCGATCGCCATCATGCCCCGCTCTTTTCGGGCGGCGTTAAAGCGATCCAACTCAACCAACATGTCGATCCCCGCGCGCACCGCCCGATCCGCATCATCCTCCTTCGGTAAGGGCAGCCCAAAGATCGCCATCATCGCATCTCCAATAAACTTATCCAACATCCCCCCCTCCTTTTGCAGGCAATCCACCATCAAGGTGAAATACTCATTTAAAAGCCCAACGGTCCCCTGCGCTCCCAGACTTTCCGTCAACGTGGTGAAACTTCGCACATCGGAAAACAGCACCGACGCCTCGCTCAAGTTACCCCCCAGAACCTCTTTGCCCGTGGCCATCAACTGATCCGCAATCGCGGGGTCCATGTACCTCGCCATCGTCCCCTTCATCCGCTTCTCATCGCTAATATCCTCAATCATGACCAGCGAGCCCAATGACTTTCCCTTCACGCTGGTCAGCGGCAACACGGTCACGTTGGCCGAGCTTTTCTCCCCTCCCCACTCCATCTCCGCATCCATGACCAAGGCAGGCTCCTTCGACTCCACCACGTGACGAATCTTCTCCTCTATCCAGCCATTTTTATCGGTAAAGAATTCGGTCGCCTTCTTCTTCAGGACATCCTTGGGGGCGCTCTTCAGAATCTTATATCCGGCCGCGTTGCAGGTCTGAATCACGCCGTCTTCATTCAAGGTCACCACCGCGTTGGTCATACTCTCCAACATCGATTCGGCGTAGTTTTTCATGTTCTGGACATCGTCGAAGAGTTTTGCATTTTCTAACGCGACCGAGACCTGCGCCGTAAAAGCCTTCAGTTTGGCCTCATCCTCGTGGCTGAAGGCACCTCCCCGTTTGTTGAGAACCTGAGTCGCCCCGATCACTTTTCCCGCCTTGTTAATCACCGGGGTGCAGAGAATCGAACGGGTAAAGAACCCCGTCTTTTTATCAAAGCCCGGATTAAACCTCAGATCCGCATAAGCATGCTGAATATTGACCGACTGCCCGCTGGTAAATACCGCTCCGGCGATGCCCATATGGTTAGGGAATCGGATCTGGGTGGCTCCTAATCCCTCCCCCACCTCCGTGTACAGCTCCTGCGTCTTCTCATCATTGATAAAGAGGGTGGAGCGCTCCGCGTGCAGCAACCGGGTGATCGTCCGAATGATTTTCGAAAGCAGACTTCCCAGTTGAATTTCACCGGAAATTTCCGATACCACGCTTAAAAATTCCGCCTCCTTCGCCTTCTCCTTCTCCGCCAACTCCAGTAAAAGACTTCGCTGGAGTGAAACGGAGGCCTGCATCGCCATCGCCTCCAATAGTTTGAGATCTTTCGCGGAGAAGTGAGCCGTCTTTCCGCCCTTGCGGTTCAGGACCTCCACCACACCAATCAACTCTCCCCGGACGGTTCGAATCGGCGCACAGGCAATCGAACGGGTTCGATAACCCGTCTGCTCATCCACCGTTTTGTTAAATCGCGAATCCTTGTAGACGTCTTTCACGAACAGCCCTACGCCCGACTGAAAGACGTGTCCCGCGATTCCGCTGGTGTTCAGAATCCGAATCTCCCGTTTTAAACCACCCACCGTGACACGGCTGTACAGCTCTTGGGATGATGGATCGTTCACGAACAGGGTTCCCCGATCCGCTCCCGTGGCCTCGGTCACCAGCGTGACCAAAGTCCCCAACTGATCGTCCAGGTTCTGCCCGTCCGCCACCTTCCGGGCTACCTCCAGCAATATCTTCGCCTCGCCTAGGCTCAGCGTATCGATCGGACTCTTACTTTTGGCCACGGCACGCCTCCAGCTCCCCACGGATTCTTTGAATGGTTTTCTCCAGCTCGGCACACTCGTCCCGGTGCGTCCGGCGCATGACCTGCTCCTCCTCCTGGTGTCGCGCCTTCTCCCGCTCCAACTGATCCCGGAGCGCTTGCACGGAGGATTGGAGCTGGCGCCCTTCCTCCGCCGCTTGGGCCACTATTTTTTGCACGGCCTCCTCTCCCTCCGCCTTTCGCCTCTCTAACTCAATCCGCATCTCCCCGATCCCACCCTGCAAATCCCGAATTTCGTTGTGCGCCTCCGCCACCGCTTGCGCTACCTCGGTCGCCGTGCCCGCCTTCTGCTGCTCGAGAGCATCCCGTAGCGCCGCCACTGTCTCTTTTAAATTACGAATTTCATGCTCTCTCTCGATCTCTTCCGAGAATCTGGACTCAGGAGAAGCAACCATGGCGACCATAACTCAACTTAAAGGAGAAGCGGGGTTAAGAGAAGTCTAGGAAATGAGAGACGTTTACCAGATGAAAGATTTTTTCTCGGCCACAATTTTGCCATCTCTCACAACTGAAATCCGCCAGGAGTGCACCACTCCACCACGGAGATAATCGTCTCCGGTCACTTTGAGGACCGTCTTTTCATACCCATCGAAGTTTTTGTAATCCTGTGTTTTTGTCATGACCCTCTCCCGTGACATCGCCTGCCGATAGTCGAGTCGAACGGTGAAATCAGCTGGTTCGCCATCATTCTGCCAGTTGATCACAAAAATGTTTCCCTGCCGGTCTGCTCGATCCTTCGCCAGGATTGCCCCGTGATCCCAATACTTGGGCTCATAAACCATCATCTGATTATCTGGAGGAGGCGGAGGATTCCGACGCGGGTCGGAATCGTTTAAGTAAGTGTAAATCTTGTTTAAACTAATATTTTCATCTTTTTCCACCGGGTAGTCCTCTTTCATCCCATCCGGAACTTTTCCCGTGGTGGGTGCGGGGGCCTCCGCCCCTTGCGTCGTCGGCTCCACTTTGGCTGGACGAAAATCGGGCACATCGGGCGTATCCTCACTCTGCGAGTGCGATAGCCACAGACCGAAAACACCCAGAATCAACAATTTACGCATAAGGACGTATTTAATACGAACGCCGTCTATCGTCAAGCCATCGCCTTGCTCCGTTTTCAATTCTGCTTGGTCGCCTTAGGTTACGGTCTTAGGCTCAATTGCTTATGTTCGATCCAGAGCGCACGGTAGAGTTCGAGTTTGTGCGTGCCACCGAAAACGCTGCCCTCAATGCCATGCACTTTATTGGTCGGGGAGACAAAAATGCCGCTGATGCCGCCGCTTGTGATGCCATCCAAGGGGTCTTTGACCTGATCGATATTCGAGGAGAGGTCGTCATTGGTGAAGGCATCAAAGACAGTGCCCCTGGAATTTTCCTCGGGGATCGCTTGGGAAAATGGAGCCCAAACGCCCCCCGCTTTAATATCGCCCTCGATCCCGTCGACGGAACGACGAATCTCTCGAAAGGTTCCCCGAACGCCATCTCCGTCATGGCCGCAGCCGAAGTTCCGCCCGACGGCAACCACTCAGTCATGCGTAACATCCCCAGTTACTACTCCCACAAAATCGCCTATGGACCTGCCGTGGCCTCCGTTCTGACGAAGGAAGATCCCCAGGCCAACTTTTTGGATGCCCCGCTCGAGGAAACCCTCCAGCGGCTGGCGAAAATCCTGCAAAAACGCGTCGGCGAATTAGTGGTTCTTGTTCTCGACCGCCCCCGCAACCAATCCTTCATTGAGTCGATCCGCCGGGCTGGGGCCTCCCTCCGCACGATTGCCGATGGCGATATCACCGCCGCCGTCGCACCCTCGCTTCCGGATTCCGGCATCGATCTGTATGTCGGCATCGGTGGATCTCCCGAGGGGGTTCTTACCGCCACCGCCGTCCGAGCCCTCGGGGGCGAAATACAGCTACGCATGTGGTTCCCCAATCCCGAAGCCAAAGCCCGGGAGGTCCATGGTGTTTCTGAAAAAGAGATCCAAACCATATTTCGCTCCGCCGATATCGTCACCGGCCAAAGCGCCATCTTCTGCGCCACCGGGATCATCGAAAGTCCCCTTCTCCCGGGAGTCAAATTGATCGGTCACAAAGCCATCACCCATTCGATTCTCATGCGGGCCCGCAGTCGCACCGTCCGCTACATCCGCGCCGTCCACGATCTCGAACACAAAACGATTCACCTCCGCAGCGCTTCCCGCGAACGATCGGTCTAGCGAACCTTCTTTTCCCTCTTTTTTCGACAGCTTACCCGCAACCACCCCGCATACTCCGCCTCGGAAATCGCCCCCGCCGCCAGCCCGAGGGTCTGGATAACCACCTCCTCCTCCGACGCTTGAAAACTTTCCCCATTGCTCTCCAAAAAAAGTGCCGCTGCCAAAAAACCCGTTCTCTTATTCCCATCTAAAAAGGGGTGGTTTTTTATCATCCCTGCCCCAAGCGCGGCGGCCAAAATAAAAAGATCTGCCTCCCCATACGCGTAAACATTTTGCGGACGAGCAAGTGCCGATTCTAAAAGACCTGAATCTCGCACTCCTAATGTTCCGCCAAAACGTGCAATGGAGGCTTCATGCAATGAGAAGATGGTCTCAGGCGCCACCCAAACCAAGTCGCTCATTTTGCCAATTCTTGGAGCGCGTTTCGATATCTTTGCATTAAATCCTCACCCATTTTCATCTGGGCCACGAAATCAGGCTTTCCGGCCGAGACGCGCAACGAACATTCCGGCCCCTCCGTCAAATAGACCGCCGCACCCTCCTGCACTTTCAAAGCCGCGATCGCCTCCTTCGGCAAAATAATGCCGAGCGAGTTGCCAAATTTCCGCACCTTAGTTTTTATTCCCATGTAATAACAATTGTACCAATGCCCCCCTTTGTCAACTCCTACCCCAATGGAACTATTTCCAAAGGATGAAACTACCTCATTTGTTCTCGCCCCAGACAGAGCTACTCTACGCACCCCATGGATCCCTCAGGTTTTATCCGCGTTGAAGGCGCCTGCCAAAATAATCTCAAAAACCTCACGTTTGACCTGCCCCTCGGCCTGTTTCACGTCCTGACCGGCCCCTCCGGCTCAGGCAAATCCTCCCTCGCCTTCGATACCCTCTACGCCGAAGGCCAACGCCGCTACGCGGAAACTTTTAGCCCCTACACCCGCCAGTTCCTCGAGCGCATGGATCGCCCCCGCGTCCACCGCATCGAAGGTATCCCACCCGCCATCGCCCTCGGCCAATCCAACCCAGTCCGCTCCTCCCGCAGCACCGTCGGTACCGTCACCGAAATCGCCGACCACCTAAAACTCCTTTTCCCTCGCCTCGCCCACCTCACCTGCCCCGACTGCTCCCAACCCGTCCAACCGTGGACCCCTCACTCCATTCTGTCCGACCTACTCAAAAACCACCCCGACCAAGACGCCTGGTTCCTTTTCCAAATTCCTTTTCCTCAAAAAACTCCCGCCGATGAAGCCGCCGCTTTTCTCGCCCGCCAAGGATTCCGCCGTGTCCTTCTTCAAGGCAAAGCCGAACGCCTCGACGAACCGGCTGGACTCGAATCCCTCGCCCACGCCCTCTCCCAGACCCCTCCCGAACAAAACCTCCTCGTCCCCGTGATCCAAGATCGCCTCACCCTCTCCCGTTCCACGCAAACCCGACTGATCGAAGCGATCACCGCCTCCCTCCGCTACGGAAAAGGGATCGCCGCCATCTCTCTGGTCCAAAACCCTACCCACCTTCACCTCTACTCGGATCGATACCACTGCCCCCGGGATCAGCGTGACTTTCACGCCCCGACCCCTGCCCTCTTCTCCTTCAATCACCCGCTCGGCGCCTGCCCCGCTTGCCGTGGCTTCGGTCGGATCATCGAAATCGATGAATCCCTCGCCCTGCCCGATCGCTCCCTCACCATCGCTGGCGGCGTCGTCAAACCGTGGCAAACCGCCAGCTTCGAAGAGTGCCAACAGGACCTCGAAAAAGCCTGCCGCAAAAAAAGAATTCCCTTGGAAATTCCTTTTCAAGAACTCCCCCCCGATCAGCAGAAGTTCATCCTCGAGGGAGAGCAAGGTTCCACCCGAGAACTCTCCGAACTGTGGGACTCAGGCGACTGGTACGGCGTTCGCGGGTTCTTTCGTTGGCTCGAGACGAAAACATACAAAATGCATGTCCGAATTCTCCTCGCCCGCTACCGCGCCTACCGTCCCTGCCCCACCTGTCGCGGCCAGCGTTACCGACCCGAAACAACCTTCTGGCGCCTCGCCGGAAAAACCATGCCCGAACTCAACTCTCTCTCCCTGACCGATCTTTCCAGCCTCCTGCAAAAGGTAAAAACCAAAGACGCCTCCGCCCAAACGCCCCTGGAAAATATTCGCCATCGCCTCCGCTTTCTTCTCAGCGTGGGTCTCGGCTACCTCACGCTCGATCGCCCCACCCGGACTCTCTCCGGCGGAGAACTCCAACGCGTCAACCTCACCGGATGCCTCGGCACGGGTCTGACCGGCACCCTCTTTGTCCTCGACGAACCCAGCATCGGCCTCCACCCCCGCGACACCGGACGCCTCCTCGATCTCCTCCGCGAACTTCGCGCCGCCGGCAACACCGTTCTCGTGGTCGAACACGATGAAACCGTCATCCGCTCCGCCGAAAACATTCTCGAACTCGGCCCCGGTTCTGGGGGCGAAGGCGGCCAGCTTCTCTACTCCGGCCCTCCCGCCGGACTCTCGAAAGTCAAAAACTCCCCCACTGGCGCCTATCTTTCCGGCCGCCGCACCATTCCCTTGCCCACCCGGCGCCCCTGCCCAGAGAAAGGCCACCCTTGGCTCCGGCTGCAAGGAGCCGACTGCCACAATCTCAAAAATCTTAGCACCTCCTTTCCCTTGCGCCGACTCGTTGCCGTTTCCGGAGTCAGCGGTTCGGGCAAAAGCACCCTCGTTCACGAAGTCATTTACAAAACCCTCTTTCACCAAATGGGGCGTGCGGTCGAAAATCCACCCTCCATCCGCTCCCTCACTGGAAGCGAGACCATCTCCGACGTTCTTTTGGTCGATCAATCTCCACTTTCGCAAACCCCGCGCTCTACCCCACTCCTCTACCTCGATATTTACGATCTGGTCCGCGAACTCTACGCCTCCACCGAAGAGGCCCAAAGCGCCGGGCTACCCGCCTCCTCCTTCTCCTTCAACGCGGGCGGCGGACGATGCGAGCGATGCGGGGGCATGGGCTACGAAAAAATCTCGATGCAGTTCCTTTCCGACGTCTTTGTCACTTGCCCCACCTGTGAAGGTCACCGGTTCCAGCCCCACGTTCTCGCGGCCCCGTACTTAGGAAAATCGATCGATCAACTCCTGGAAATGACTGCCGCCCAAGCCCTCCTCCACTTTGCCCCTCGCGACAACCTCACCCCCCGCGCCCGTGAATGCCACCAAAGAATCTGTTCATCTCTTGAACTCCTCTCTGAGGTCGGCCTCGGCTACCTCCGCTGTGGCCAACCCCTCAGCCAACTTTCCGGCGGGGAAGCGCAACGCCTAAAATTGGTAGCCCACTTAGCCCCGCAAAACAGCCAACCTGAATCTTCAAAACCGGGTCGAAAGAAGAGTGCGCCCAAGGCGAATCACTCCCCCCTCCTCATCCTCGATGAGCCGACCACCGGCCTTCACCTGGACGATGTCGCCCTCCTGATTCGGCTGCTTCACCGCCTGGTCGACCAAGGCGCATCCCTTCTCGTCATCGAACACCACATGGATGTGCTCAAAAATGCCGACTGGATTCTCGACCTTGGCCCCGAGGCAGGCTCCGAGGGCGGCAAGCTGGTTGCCGCCGGTACACCCGAGCAGGTGGCCCAAAACCCCAAAAGCCGGACCGCCCCTTTCCTCGCTCCTCTCCTATCCCAAAAAGCGGCTCCCTCCCTCTGCCTGAACGAAGCTCCTCCTCCCTCACGAAAAAAGCCGTTCTCCAACGAGATGATCGTTCGGGGTGCCCGTCACCACAATCTTAAGAACTTCGATCTCCGCATTCCCCGAAATCAGATGGTCGTTGTCACGGGACTCTCCGGCTCGGGCAAAAGCACCCTCGCCTTCGATCTTCTTTTTAGCGAAGGCCAGCGCCGGTACCTCGACTGTCTTAATACCTACGCCCGCCAATTCGTCGAACAGCTGGAAAAGCCGGATGTGGACTCCATTACCGGCCTCCCTCCCTCCGTCGCCATCGAACAGCGCACCACCCGCGGCGGCCGAAAATCCACCGTCGCTACGGTCACCGAGCTCTATCAGTTCCTTCGCCTTCTCTACGCCAAACTCGGCGTCCAACACGATCCCGATACGGGCGAGGCCGCCATTCGTCAGAACTCAGCCGACATCATCCAGCGAATCCAAGCCCAACTTCGAAAATCAAAGCGCCTCGACCTTCTCGCCCCGCTCATTCGTGGTCGCAAAGGCTTTCATACCGAAGTCGCCCGCTGGGCCGTCAAGAAAGGGTACAAACTCCTCCGCGTGGACGGAAAGTGGGTCGAGCCAGAAAAGTTTCAACCTCTGGATCGCTACAAGGAGCACCAGATCGAAGTCCTCGTGGGTCAACTTGTCCCTCGCCAGAAAGATCTTCCGATCCTCGTCTCTCAAGCCCTCTCCCTTGGGAAAGGCACTCTCTACGCCATCGATCGCACCGGAAAATCCACCATCTACAGCCATCACCTCTTCTGCCCGGAAACAGGCCGCTCCTTCGATGAGCTCGATCCCCGACTCTTCTCCTTCAATAGTCCCCACGGCTGGTGCCCCGAGTGCCAAGGCTACGGCACGATTTTTGCCCAACCCCCCGAAGTGGATTCCGAAGACGAAGCGGAAAAAGAGCAGCAGCTCGAATTAGCACGAGAAGAGTTGGCCGAGGGCGAACTCCTTCCCTGCCCCTCCTGTCTCGGCGCCCGAATCAACCCCGTGGCCCGCTCGGTTCGGTTTGCCGGAAAAACCATTCCCGAAATCAACTCCCTCTCGGTCCGCAACTTTGAATCCTTTTTCTCCAAAATCAAATTCACCCCACGGGAAACCTTGATCGTGCGCGATATTCAGCCCGAAATCCTTCAGCGCCTTGCCTTCCTTCGGAAAGTGGGTCTCGACTATCTCAATCTCGACCGCTCCGCCCCGACTCTTTCTGGCGGGGAATCCCAACGAATCCGTCTGGCCGCCCAGCTCGGCTCCAACCTTCAGGGCGTTCTCTACGTCCTCGATGAACCCACCATCGGTCTTCATCCCCGCGATAATCAGAAACTCCTTGGCATCCTGCGAAATCTTCGAGATCGCGGCAACTCGCTCCTGGTGGTCGAGCACGACGAAGACACCATGCGTGCGGCCGACCATATCATCGATCTCGGCCCAGGAGCGGGTGTCCACGGGGGAGAAATTGTCGCCCAAGGAACTTGGCAACAGATCGATGCCCAAGGTCGCTCCGCCACCGCCCGTCTGCTCGGGGAACCGATTCAACATCCCGCCCGAGGCCAACGTCGCCCCATCGACCCATCCACCACGTGGATTAAAATTCACGGGGCGGTCGCCCGCAACATTCACGGCATCGATGTCGCCATTCCCCTTCATCGGCTAACGGCGCTTTCCGGGGTAAGCGGTTCGGGCAAAAGCACCTTAGTCCGTGAAATCCTTCTCCCGGCCACAACCCAGCCCAAAGGAAAAAAAGATCCACGCTGGAAATCGGTTCATGGTGCCGAAGCGATCGATCGGGTGGTGGAGGTGGACCAATCTCCCATTGGAAAGACCCCGCGCTCCACCGTGGCAACCTACCTCGGCCTGATGGATCATCTCCGCACGCTTTACGCCAGCCTGCCGGTGGCCAAACAGTCCGGATTCACCGCCTCCCACTTTTCCCATAACGCGGGCCCGGGCCGCTGCCCCG